>OKDF01000464.1_pt1 | contig 12142 bp, 9 predicted proteins | sample 1613721 | NCBI WGS metagenome assembly OKDF01 (sample SAMN04436873, study PRJEB24849) | human gut metagenome | biome: human gut; feature: NICU; material: stool | host: Homo sapiens | place: USA: Saint Louis, MO | collected 2011-09-21
GGTCAGGGTGGTCAGCTCATTCGGCAGAACGCCGGCCCCGCTGCCCACGCCCTGGCCCCGGTGCCCCCTCCCTTACCCCGGCACAGGACGCGGCACCGCAGGAGGAATCCTCCGAATACCGCTCCGCCCGGCGCAAGAAGATCTTTGCAGGGCTCGCCTTCGGACTCGTCATCATCCTCATCCTGGCGATCACCACCTTCGTCGATAACCGTCCAGACAGCCGGGAAACCCCCGAGGCCCTGCCGGCCACCTCCATCCTCGGATTCTGGACCAGCTTCTGCCCCGTCCACAACACCATCGTGGCGGATGCCGACGCCATTAACATCAACAAAGGGGAAAACACCGAGACATATCTCGACCGGCTGAGCTCCACCCTGGAACGGCAAGCCGCCGACTTCCGCGACGCCGCCCTCACCCTCAACACCAGCTCGGTGATGATGAAGGGTTCCGAAAAACAGAAGAAGGACCTGCAGAACCTGGTGAATGTGCTGCGCGAAGGTGACAAGGTCTTTACCGAGCGCGCCAAGCAATTGCGAGCCCACCCCATCCGCACCCAGGCGGAAATGGATGAACTGGCCGCCGCACTGAAGAGCGTCTACGAGCGCTACTCCAAGGCAGTCTCCAAATCCACCTCCGCCATCGGCATGGGCAATAAGAAGACCCGCGAACGCATCGAAAACCTCTCCGAGTGCAAGCAATTACTCGTACAGCAATCGCCGCAGCCTACTACGACGGGGCCAGCCACCGGGTCCGCCTCTGACACTGCGGGTGCCACCAGCACCGCCACCGTTACCCCCGCTGCCTAATACCGACCCACCCCCGACAAAACACCGTAGTGACCATACGACTGTGGGGCGCTCCATCGCACGGAGCGCCCCACAGTGTTATTACTTCTGGAGCTAGAGACGGGACTTGAACCCGCAACCTTCCGATTACAAGTCGGGTGCGCTACCAATTGCGCCACTCTAGCAAGGCTTTCCCTATCCTAATGGATAAAGCCCGTCAGACAGGAATTTCACGAACTCTTTCTCCTCACTGGGAAAAAGCAGTTCACTCACCTACCATGTAACTAATTACACACTCATCTAAGGAAAGTGTTTATGCCTCCGAAGACTAGCGATATCACGCATACCAACCACGACAACTACGGCCCTCTGGAAGAGGAAACAGCTCGTCGTGCCCGCCGCGTCGTCGCTGGCTACGCGGAGAACCCCGAGGAAAGCCTCGAACTCATGAACATGCTTGGGGTGGGACTGCCCGACTCAGAGGAGTAACTATGACGGGCACTAACGACCAGAACGAAACCGCAGAAAGCTCCCAGAACACCGTCGACGTCGCTGACGTCAAACACGTCGACGCCACTAAGTGTGCCGACTTCCTCGTCGTTGCCAACCGGCTTCCCACCGACCTCGTCACCAATGAAGACGGCTCCCAAGAGTGGAAGCGCAGCCCCGGTGGACTCGTCACCGCTCTCGAACCCATTCTCCGCAAAAACCACGGTGCCTGGATCGGCTGGCCCGGCGTCCCCGACGCAGCCCCCGAACCCTTCGAACAGAATGGCAGTACCGTCGTCCCCCTCGCCCTCAGTGCCGACGAAGTTCAACACTATTACGAAGGCTTCTCCAACGACACCTTGTGGCCCCTCTACCACAACTGCATCGTCCCCCCGACCTACCGGGAAGACTGGTGGCAAAGCTACCAGAAAGTGAACCGACGCTTCGCCGAGCGAGCCGCCGAAGTGGCCGCCCCCAACGGCATGGTCTGGGTGAACGACTACCAACTGCAGCTGGTGCCGCAAATGCTGCGGGAGCTTCGCCCCGACGTACGCATCGGTTTCTTCCTCCACATCCCCTTCCCACCGCTGGAGCTATTCGACCAGCTGCCGTGGCGCGACGAGATCATCGACGGCCTGCTCGGTGCGGACTTGGTGGGCTTCCACCTGCCCCACGACGCCGTCAACTTCCAGCGGCTCACCTTCGTCCGCCGCAAGCACGCCATCACCCGCGGCCAAATCAACACCCCTGGCCACTACGGTGAAGTGGCTGTCCCCGATGGTGAAGGTGGACTCCGCTCTGTCCGCGTAGGCGCCTTCCCCATCTCCATCGACTCCCCCAGTTTCAACTCCACCGCCCGCAAACAGACCATCCGCCGTCGTGGTCTGGAACTGCGCCGCAGCCTCGGCAACCCCGAGAAACTTGCGTTGGGTGTAGACCGCCTGGACTACACCAAGGGCATTGAGGTGCGACTGGAAGCACTTCATCAGCTTCTCAAAGAAGGCCGGATTGATCCTGACAAGTTCGTCTTTGTGCAAATGGCCACCCCCAGCCGGGAGCGCGTAGACGCCTACCGGGAGTTGCGCTCCCGGGTGGAGGAGAAGGTAGCTCGTATTAATGGCGAGTTCGGTACTGTCGGCAAACCCGTGGTATCTTACCTGCATCAATCTGCTGTATTTGAAGAGCTGCTGGCACTGTACCGCAGTGCGGATGTCATGCTTGTGACCCCGCTGAAAGACGGCATGAACCTTGTATGCAAAGAATATGTAGCGGCTACCACCAATGGTAACGGAGCTCTGGTATTATCCGAGTTCGCAGGTGCAGCCCGTGAATTACGATCTGCATACTTATGTAATCCTTACGACATCGAAGGTGTGAAAGATGCGATTATGAGTGCGCTCACGGACCCCGACGAGGATCGCCGCCGCCGTATGCGGGCTCTCCGTCGCCAGGTTCTCACTCACGATGTCAACCGGTGGGCTCGTTCGTTCTTAGATGCTCTCCCAGAGAACTCGACGCCTAAAGTGAATACCCAATTAAAGGAATAGGTAATGGCCAAGCTTGGCGCAGTGCATAGTCCGGGATACCCCTTCCCCCCTGCAAACCCTGCTGGAAATGAGCTCCCGCCGCGCCGCAAACTGATTCTCGACACAATCCGAGAGGCAGATGCGCCGATGCAACCCCGGGAAATCGCCAGCGAACTCCATCTTCATCTCAATACCATCAGAGACCACCTCGCCGCCCTGGTCGAGGCAGGCCTTCTGATCCGTAAAACCGTGCCGCATGCGGGGCGAGGCCGGCCAGCCATCGCCTACATGACACCGCCGGGCGACACCGACACTCCGGATCGTCGCACCTCCAACGCCCTCATCGTCATGCTGCTCGATCACCTCGACGAGACCTCCCCCCTCCCCGAAGTGGAGGCCCGCCGAATGGGAGAGAAGATGGGACGGTACCTGGCGACCACCCTCAACTCGGAACGTCCGCTCTACCTCGAGCTCCTGCGACTTGCTCAAGACTGGGGCTTCGACGCATCCTGGCACAGTTCCTCCAATACTCTCACGCTGGGTAGCTGCCCACTGGGACTGGAGGATAAAATCCGCTGCAACCTGCTCTCCGAGATTCACGCTGGTGTCCTGCGTGGCGTGGTCGAGGGAACCGGACACAGCCTGGACGATTGCAAGACCGTCAGCCGGGAGGATGGCACCAGTTGCGTGCAATTCCTTCCCAAAGCGTTCACCAACGTCGTCTAAAAAACTCTTCGCCATGGGGTCCTGCAGTTCACCTGCAGGACCCCATTTTGAAAGCTAAATTACGGACGAGACACCGCGTAGAGATACTCCCCCTCCAGTAGCATTAGGGCTAACAACCAGTTCTCAGGAGTCCCATGTTCCGCAATCGCCGCAGCCCGTTGAGTTCCGCTTCCCAGGTGCACCCCATCCCCGCAAGCCGACGCCAACGACGCTTCCGTGCACCCATCACCGCACTGGTTGCCACCGCCCTGGTCGGTACCACCATGCTGAGTGGATGCGGCTGCGACGACTCAACCAACTCCCCCGCCCCTCAGTCCTCCTCCACCGTCACCTCCACCACCCAACAGAATGGTGAAGGTGCTGCTCCTGCCACCACTCCCAACGCCTCGGACGATACTCTCTCCACCCGATCCGACGGCAGCACCATCGCGCTCACTCCCGCTCTCCCGAACGGTAGTCGGACTGTCAGTCCCGCCACTCCTCCCCAGGTGATTCCCAGCACTCCCATTCTTGCCTACCCCGCTCCCATCCAGCCTGGCAGCGTCCTGCCCCAAACCAACCTCGACAGTAAATACGCCCCGCTCGGGGTGCCTGTCATGAGTCCCGCCGGCCCCATCAAGCCTTTCATCATCGTGGTCAGCTTGACCCGTGAACAAACTGTGCAACTGCACGAAAAACAGATTGGCGAAAAGATGACCCAAGCCGGCTCAGCCGTCCCCATCCTTGGTGACCCGGTAGCGGCTATGGGAGGTGCGCTGGCCGGATCTTCCGCGTTCAGCGCCGACCACCCCCGCACCTGTGTGCGCACCTGGGTGGAAGTTCACCCCAGCGGATGGGGTACCTACGCTACCTATGTGACGGGCAATGAGTGCCCTGCCACCATGATAGTTTCCGGACAGTTACCTGGTCTAGCAGCCTAGGCCGCAACCCGTAGCCGGGTATTACATACTTCGCTAATCTGGAAACAGCTGGAAAATATCCACAATATAACACCGATAGAAGACGACTATGAAGCGCTCTCAAACTCCAGAGAAAGCTATCGCGCTCGAGGCAAAGCGCGAGAAGGCTGTCGCGAAAAAGCTTCGGTTTAAAAACCGAGAGGAACTCCGCGAACTCTACCGGATCGGGAATCCCGATAAGTACACTAGTGATGACATCTGGCTCTTCGTTGTGTCGTGTTTTGGTGTCGTCCTCGTTATGGCCGCAATGGCCTCTCTTAACACCGTCCTCCCCGATATCGCCATGGACGCCAAGGCCAGTCAATCCCAGCTCACCTGGATTGTCGACGCCTACACCCTCGCTCTCGCCGGGCTCCTCCTGCCGGCCGGTGCAATCGGTGACCGGTTCGGCCGTAAAGGCGTCTTTATCGGCGGCCTCATCGTCTTTACCATCGGCTGCCTCGTCCCTATCTGGTGGGACACCGCTAACGCCCTCATTGCCGCCCGCGCCGTCTCCGGCCTGGGTGCCGCCTTCGTCATGCCCTCCACCCTCTCCATTCTGGCCTCCCGAGTACCCAGTCGCCGGCGTCCTCTCGCCATCGCCATCTGGGGCGCCAGTGCTGGCGTCGGCGCCGTCCTCGGCCTCGTGGGCTCCGGCGTCATCCTGCTGAAGTTTGAATGGAAGGGCATCTTCGTCGCCCTCGCCGCCTTCGCCACACTCATTGCCATCTGTTCCTTCACCATCGAAGAAAGCAAGGAAAAAAACCCTCCACGCTTTGATCCGCTAGGCGCCGTCCTCTCCGCCATTGGCATTGCGCTACTGGTACTGGGCCTTATCGAAGCCCCGACAGCAGGCTGGGGCCACCCCGGCATTATCGTGTGCTTCATTGCCTCCATCGCCTTCATTAGTGGCTTCATCGCCTGGCAGCTAAAGTGTGACCACCCGCTGTTGGATGTCCGACTCTTCGCCAACCGCGGATTCGGTTCCGGTTCCCTCTCCCTCCTCGTGCAGTTCGCCGCCACCTTCGGTGTCTTCTACACGCTGGTGCAGTTCATGCAGCTCATCCAGGGATACAGCCCCATTAAATCCGCGTTTTCCATGGCACCTCTAGTCCCGCCCTGCATCATCTTCGCCCTCATCTCCATCTGGGCCACCCGTAAGATCGGCCAGAAGTGGCTGCTCGTCTTGGGTCACCTTATCCTGGCGGCTGCTCTCCTCATGATGATCGGCGTCACGCGCGATACCGGCTACTGGTACATAACCGTCCACATGCTCATCTTCGCGACGGGCCTCGGTCTCACTGCTGCCCCGGCCACCACCGCCATCATGCTACAAACCCCCGAGAAGAAGTACGGCGTAGCCTCAGCCGTCAACGATGCCGCCCGCGAGATCGGTGCCGCCCTTGGCATTGCCCTCACCGGCTCAATCCTCACTACCTTCTACAGTGACCAGGTGACGAGCATCGCCAACAAGGTACGCGACTCGCTCAACATGGCTGCACAGATGGGGGCAGGACAACCCGGTGGCGGCGCCAAGGCACACGACGCCATCACCGGTGGCCTCGCAGGCGCCCAATCCGTCGCCGAACAACTCACCCACAACCCGATGACACAGCAACTCGCTGGAAAACTGGTCAGCGACGCTCAAACCGCCTTCGTCGATGGCCAAATGTGGGCCTCTATCGTGCTGGCCATCCTGCAGATCGTTACCGCTATCATCCTTGCCTTCTGGGCTCCCGGATTCCACACCGTGAAGTCCCAGAAGGACGAAGAAGCCCTCAACAACGCCAAGCACTCTATCCCAATTCCGCTGATGGTTGCCCTCGACCAGGCCGCCACCCGCCGGCACCTACTCGTCGCCACCGACTTCGACGGCACTCTCGCCCCGCTAGTGAGTAACCCGAAGAAATCCACGCCCATCCCCGGCGTACTGGAGGCACTGGAAATTCTCGCAGATGTCCCCCACACCAAGGCCGCCATAGTCAGTGGCCGCGACCTTGCCAGCCTCCGCAAGGTGGCACCGGTAAGCCGCGAAGTCACCCTAGTGGGCTCGCACGGTGCGGAAATCTCCGATGAAGAGCAGGATCTCAGCAAAGAACAGGAAGCACTCCTCAAACACCTCACCGAGGAAGTGAAACAGGCATCCAAGCTCATCCACGGCTCCCACGTTGAGGAAAAGAAGTATGCGGTAGCCCTTCACATCCGCACTGCCAAGAAGTCCGCAAATGCGGCCAAGCAGGCTGCTGCCCTGGAAGATCGGCTTGCAGCCATCCCCGGAGTCACCGTGGCCCGAGGCAAGATGGTGTCGGAATTTGCCGTCATCAGCGCCACAAAAGATGCGGCACTGGAATCCATCGCGAAGCGTTGGGAAAAGGGCGCGGATGCTGTTCTTTACCTAGGTGATGACGTTACCGACGAGCACATCTTCACCGGCCTGCCGGCCCGCCTCGCCTGCCCCGCTACCGAGATCATCACGGTCAAGGTAGGCGAGGGCGAGACAGCCGCACAGTACCGTGTGGACAATGAACTCATTGCCGCGGCTGCCATCGACTACCTCTGCGAGGAGCGTGACCGCTTCGCCGAGGATCACTTCACTAAGAGAGACCGGAAGCAACATCGCAAGAATGTTCGCAACCGCACGGTGAAGCGCATTGTTGCCACCGTCCCCGGCCGATAGACAAAAGAATATTACCTAGTGACGAACCCCGCGGTCGTAGGACTGCGGGGTTCGTTATGACTAGATGAGGATACGCAAAGCCACAACACGTTAAGCGCGCGGTGGAGCGGACGTTTCTCCAACTTGGAAACAGCACTCCAGGCGTTCCGATTCCACCGGTCCATGCTCGCTGGCGAACAGCAGCTCACCCGCACGCAGCCCCTTCCGCTCCGATGGCTGCACAACAGTGGTGAACTTTCGCTCGATAGCCTCCTGGATACCGTCAAAGCCAGTAATGGTGAGCTCTTCAGGCACGGAAATACCCTGATCATGGGCGTATTGCATGGCCCCCATCGCCAGCACATCAGAAGTACAGAGCAGCGCCGTGGTCTCCGGGTGTGATTTCAGCACTTCCGCTGCAGCACAACCACCAGAGGAGTAGTTGTTTTCGAAGCTTTCGAAGATCACCACATCGTCCGCATCGATTCCATGCCCAGCAGCGGAGTCAAGCACCGCACTAATACGGGTGGCCTGCACGTGCATTCGCGCATTACAAGCATCCTCCGCAGACACTGGGCCGTTGTGGTGAACTGGGTTAAGACGAATACTGAGGATCGCTACCCGCGTGTGCCCAAGATCGAAGATGTGGTCTGCCAGCGTCTTCATGGCGGCATAGTCGTCGACGGAGACAGTGGGGATACCTTCCAGGTCCGCCGGCTGATCCACCACCACCATAGGCATATTGCGGGCGACAACAGCTTCCAGATACGGGTCCTCTTCTGCCACAGAATAGATGACGAATCCGTCGACGCTCGCCTGATGGACGACATTGGCGGCGCGGCTGGGGTCCCCTACTTCAGAGGCAGGAATGAGGGTGAGGCCGCTTTCCTGTGCTCCACAAGCTTCGGCAAGGCCGGAGAGGAACTGGGCGGCGGCAGGATCCCGTACGGCGAACGCAAGCTCTTCAGTAAGGAGCAGCCCAATGGCCCCGGCTTTGCGGGTGCGCAGCGATCGGGCAACTGGATCTGGGCCCGGGTAGCCCAGACGTTTGGCAGTCTCCAGGACACGCATGCGGAGTTCTTCCGACAGCTGGTCTGGCCGGTTATAGGCATTGGAGACGGTAGTGCGGGAAACGTTCAATTCCTCAGCGAGAGAGGCGAGGGTCGCACGCTTCGACCTGGACTTCGGCATGGTTACAGTATCCCTAAAATAATTCCTCGACTTGATCGATCCTTGGATCAGATTCCGACCACGGAGCGATTGTTCCCACGGAGTGGCAACAGGTGAGTAACTCACAGCACAGAGACAGGGGCCTCCATCGCCACACGCAACGCTGAGATGTCTTCATTATGGTCGGCTTGGACGGCACGGACACTGCCCCCTCTCGCAATTGTTGCCAGATAACAGACAGTTTTTTCGCTGGAGGACCGCGAAAACGGCAGATATACGCCAATACGCATTAGTTGGTGATGTTTCCAGAAACTACCATTGAAGTGCAGACTTTCTCGGAAAGGAACCACATGTCCGGTCATCTCCCCCGTTTCCGCCGTCGCCTCACCGCCAGCCTCCTCGCCCTCACCACCGCTGTAGGCATGGGTGGCCTCACCGCCTGCGATAGCTCTTCTACCTCAAAGGCTGAAGGCATCAGCATTGTTGCCAGCACCAATGTTTACGGTTCCATCGCCAAGGCTATTGCCGGCGAGCATGCGACCGTCCACTCCATCATCAAGGACCCCTCTGCGGATCCACACTCCTACGAGGCAAGCCCCACAGATATCGCCACCTTGCAGGATGCTGACATTGCCATCGTGAACGGTAGTGGCTACGACGAGTTCGCCGTGAAGGCCCTTGCCAACCAGGACCAGAAGAAAATTATCAATGCCTACAGTTTCCTGAAAGGCGATACCAAAGCCGACGGCTTGCCGGACCCCGACAATGAGCTCATTGACAACGAGGCCGACTACGTTGAGGAACATGCCGACGAGCACTCCCCTGAAGACGAGCATGCCGGGCACCATCACCACCACATCCCTGGTGCCCCCAACGAGCACGTGTTCTACAACGTGGACGTCGCCAACGATCTCGCATCTGACCTCGCCAAGAAACTAAGCGAACTCGACCCCGCCAACCAGACCACCTACCAAGACAATGAAAAGAACTTCGCCCAACGTATCGGCGAGGTGAAGGCTGTTCTGGAGAAGATCGAGAAGCAGCGTGACCACGCTCGTTTCCTGCAGACTGAGCCCCTTGCCACCCACCTAGTAGATATGGCTGACATGGTGGACGCCACCCCCCACGGCTTTGCCGAAGCCATTGAAGAAGGCGCTGACGTGTCCGCCCTACAGGTAGCCGAGATGCGCGACGCCATCATGGGAAGGAAGGTAGACGTCTTCCTCTTCAACACGCAGAATGCCAACTCTACCACCCAGGAGATGCGCAAACTGGCGGAGAAGAATGACATTCCCGTTGTCGATCTCACCGAGACCCTGCCCGAGAAAAAGGACTACACCACCTGGATGCTCGACAATGTGGAAGCTCTCGCCACTGCCCTTGGCGTGAAGTAACCACTGTCAGCACCCCATTCCACGCCACCACCTCTTGTGACTTCCCTATGCCCCCATCCCCTGTTCTCACCCTGTATGGGGCCGGCCTTGACGTCCCGCTGCGTCACCCCGGCCCTAGCGGCGTGGACACCCGCACGCTCTGGACGAACCTCAACCTGGAAGTCCACCCCGGTGAATTCATCGCTATCCTGGGCCCCAACGGCTCCGGAAAAACTAGCCTGCTGCGCGCCATCCTGGGTCTCACCTCCCTCACCCGCGGAAGCGCACTCGTGAATGGTGAACCGGTACGGCGAGGGCTACCCTCCGTCGGCTACATTCCGCAGCAACGGACCTTGGATGCCGACCTACCCATGCGGGGCCGGGATCTCATTCAGATGGGTATCGATGGCCACAAGTGGGGGTGGGCGGGACTCTCGGCTCGGCGCCGCAACCGCGAACTTGTGGACCACGCCATTGCCGAGGTGGGTGCACAAGCGTTCGCGGACCGGGCGGTGGGCACGCTGTCCGGCGGCGAGCAGCAGCGCATTCGGGCAGCCCAGGCACTCGTTTCCAACCCGACAGTAGTGCTGTGTGACGAGCCGCTCCTGAGCCTGGACCTCACCCAACAGAAGAGGGTGGTGGAACTGATCGTACGGCAGGCACGCGAACACCACACGGCGGTTCTCTTCGTCACCCACGAAATCAACCCGATCCTTCCCTTTGTGGATCGCGTTCTCTATTTAACGGATGCCGGGCATCGTATTGGCCCGGTCGACGAGGTGCTGACGTCGGAGACGCTTAGCGCGCTTTTCCGTTCCCCCATCACCGTGGCGCGCGTAGCGGGCCAGCTTGTGGTGGTAGGTACCGAGGAGGCGCCCCGTGAATGAGTCGAGCACCTTCTTTTCCGGCTTTGTCGACTGGTCGATGACGAGTCGCCTGCTTACCTATGATTTCGTGCAGCATGCCCTTATCGCGGCGGTACTGTTGGGCCTCATCTCTGGCCTTATCGGCCCGTTCATTGTGATGCGGCAAATGTCTTTCTCCGTCCACGGTACCTCCGAACTGGCCCTGACCGGCGCGGCGGCGGCACTCCTTATCGGTGCGTCCGTCGGAGTGGGTGCCATTGTGGGATCGGTTATCGCCGCCCTCATCTTCGGCATTATGGGAAAGAAGGCGCATGAGCGAGATAGCACCATTGGGGTGGTGTTGTCCTTTGGCCTCGGTCTGGCCGTCCTCTTCCTCCATCTCTACCCTGGCCGTACGGGAAGCCAGTTCTCGCTGCTCACCGGTCAGATTGTCAGTGTCTCCGACAGCCACCTGACCACACTTGGGGTGGTGACGGTGGTGGTTGTGGTGACACTGCTGGTGATTGGTCGACCGCTGCTGTTCTCGTCTGTAGACGACTATGTGGCCGAGTCCCGGGGTGTGCCGGTACGGCTGGTGAACGGAGTGTTCGCAGTCTTGGTGGGGTTGGTGGCCGCAGAGGGCGTGCAGATTGTGGGTGCCCTGCTGGTGCTCAACCTACTGGTAACACCAGGCGCAGCAGCTCTCCAAGTGACGAAGCGCCCCGGCATGGCGGTACTGCTTTCAGTAGTCTTCGCGGAGATTTCGGCGGTGGGCGGCATTCTCTTGTCGCTCGCCCCGGGAGTGCCCATGTCGGTCTTTGTGACCTTCCTGAGCTTCCTCATCTACCTCATCTGTCGAGTTATCCCGAAAAAGGCTTAAGGCGCCGCTGCCGGGCAAACTCGGACAGCACTACACCACAGGCCACGGAGGCATTCAAACTCTCCACGTCACTGGCCATCGGAATGGACATAATGGAGTCGCAGTTCTCCGACACGAGACGGGAAATACCCTTCCCTTCGGAACCGACCACCACTACTACGGGACCGCTGCCGTCGTAGGTGTCCAGGGTAGCGTCACCACCCGCATCCAACCCCACAATCTGGCAGCCAGCCTTAGCGAAGGCCTGTACCGTACGGGTGAGGTTAGTGGCGCGTGCGACGGGCAGACGGGCGGCGGTACCCGCAGAGGTACGCCATGCCACCGCCGTCATGGAGGCACTCCGGCGCTCCGGAATCACTACACCGTGCCCACCAAAGGCGGCAGTGGAACGCACCGCCGCACCTAGGTTGCGTGGGTCGGTGATGTTGTCGAGCACCACGATGAGAGGTGCTTCCCCCCTCTCCCGTGCGATGTCGATGAGCTCGGCAGGATCAGCGTATTCGTAGGCCGGAATCTCCAGGGCAATACCCTGGTGCATGCCGTTCTCGGAGAGTCGGTCGAGTTCCTTGCGGGATACTTCCTGGATGGGTAGTCCTAGCGCCTTGGCGGTGTTGATGGCTTCGGTGAGGCGATCATCGTTGCTGGTGCCCTGTGCAATGTAGAGGGCGGTGGCGGGGACTTCTGCTCGCAGGCACTCCAGTACCGGGTTACGGCCCAGCACCATCTCCGGCAGGTCACGCATATTGACGTTGCG
>OKDF01000472.1_pt1 | contig 11881 bp, 8 predicted proteins | sample 1613721 | NCBI WGS metagenome assembly OKDF01 (sample SAMN04436873, study PRJEB24849) | human gut metagenome | biome: human gut; feature: NICU; material: stool | host: Homo sapiens | place: USA: Saint Louis, MO | collected 2011-09-21
AGCCGTTATCGTTATCATCTGCCTCGCAGCAGCAGGCGGCGTGGGCTACGGAATCTACTACGGCGTGAAGAACAGGAAAGAAAAGCAGAAGAGCTAGCCCACACGGCCCGCACTGCCCTAGCTAGCCCACACGGCCCGCACAGCCTGCCCACGTGGCAGGCCGCCGGGCCGTGTGGCACATCTAGAGAAAGGTCAGTCCCGCGCCATCAGCGGCAGCAACCGGTAGATCAAGTCCACCATCTTCTCAGGGAAGATCTCCAGAGCGAGCAGGGCCGCCCCAGAGTTCTTGCGGTAGCGCAAGCGCGGACACTTCGAGTTCAGAATCTTCACCACCAGCTCGGCGAGTTCTCGAGGGTCGCCCGAGTTTTCCAGAGTGGAGTCCATCATGGGACGCATGGTGGAGAGGGCCTTCTTATAGCGGGTAGTGGAGCTAAAGACACGCTTGAAGTCCTCAGTGAGAGCCTCGGTGAGCTTGGTGGCGTAGGAACCGGGCTCAACTTTCACCACGCGCACGCCACTGTACATGGCCTCGCGGCGGAGCGAGTCGTTATACCCTTCTACCGCACGCTTAGACATGGTGTAGGCGCCGGCGAAGGGCTGTGCCGTCATCCAGCCGGTGGAGGAAGACGTGTTGACGATGAGGCCCTTAGTCTTTTCCACCATGTCAAAGAAGGTGGCGTTGACGCGCACCATGCCCAGGCAGTTGACCTGCAGAATGCGTTCACAATCCTCGATGGGGGTGCCTTCGATGAGGGATGCGAAAGCGGAAAGCCCAGCCATGTTGACAATAGCGTCGAGCCGGTCGGTGTACTTCTCGACCTCCTTGCGGGCGGCTTTTACACTGTCCGTGCTAGCGAGGTCGACCTGGATAGGGGTGACGTTGGGGAGGTTGGCGGCAAGGGCTTTCACTCCCTCGACGTCGCAGTCGGCGGCATAGATGTGCCACTTGCCGCTTTTCGCCAGGAGGGTGATGGTGCTGCTTCCGAGTCCGCCGGCAGCTCCCGTGAAAAACACGCTTTTCATAATGGTCCGTTCTACAGAGGAAACCGGCTTCCAACTGCAATGGAAGGCGGTATTTCTGCAGTTCATTTTAGGTGTGTGGGGGACGGGTCGAGTTTGCTTTGAAACGTGATTAAAGTCATTCCCTAACGGTGTTCACGGGTGACAGTTCATCGGTAACCTGAGGGCTAGCTTAACGCGGTGGGTCATCTCTCCGGCACTACCACCACTGCGTCCAGGCGCGTGACTCCCCACATCACACCCTCCGACATAGGACAACTCCATGTTTACCTTCAACTACGGCGCGGGCGCTTCCGCGTGGAAAGTGTGGCTCGTGTGGATCGGCGTGTTCGCCGCTCTCTTCGTCCTCAACGAGTTAACCCGACGTTCCAAAGTAGGCGGCTTCCTTGCCTTCGTCGTCCTCCCCATCGTCCTCTCTACGCTATGGTTTACCGTCCTCCGCGACCAAACCTACTTGGACTGGTTCCACCTGGCGAAGGTCTACTCCTCCACCGCCGGCTGTATTGGCTTCTGGTGCATCCGTTTTGTACACGGCACCCGGAAGGACGGCACCCGCTGGCACCTCTCCGAATACAAGTGGGCGCTCCTCTTCCCGCCGCTCATTCTGGCCATCAACATTTGTGAGGCCGTGGTCCGCGACATTGAAGTAGGCATGAAGTACACCGGTGGTGGCTTCCTCGCCGACGAAAATATGGCCTACGTACTGGGCGGCTCCTGGAACTACATGAACGCCGCCGCAGGCATCCTCAACATCCTCACCATCACCGGCTTCTTCGGTATCTGCCTGCGCAAGTGGTCTAAGAAGGACACCAGCCGCGACATGCTATGGCCGGACATGCTGTGGTTCTGGATTATCGCCTACGACGTCTGGAACTTTACGTACACCTACAACTGCCTGCCGCACCACGCCTGGTACTGTGGTTTCGCCCTGCTGCTGGCACCCACCCTGTGCGCCTTCACGGTGGGCAAGGGCGCTTGGCTGCAGCACCGCGCCCACACGCTGGCCCTGTGGTGCATGTTTGCACAGACCTTCCCCGCCTTTATTGACGAGGGCGAGTTCGCGGTGCACTCCACCTACAACCCGACGGTGATGTGGGTGTGGGGCTTCGCCGCACTGATCATCAACATCGCTGTCTTCGTCTTCATGCTCTACCGCGTGTGGAAGAAGAAGATGAACCCCTACACCAACGATATTTACGCAGGCCTGAGCGTCTACGACGAGGTGAAGGCGATGTCCGCCCCAGTATGGGAGGGCTCCAAGGAAGCTGTTCTGGCCGCTGAGTCTGCCACCAGCGCCCCTGCCAGCAAGAACGCAGGGTAGATAAGGTAACCGAAGCGGCTCGCCGGCATGAGCAGCATGGCTGCTGTGAGGCCCACCGCACACACCCAGAAGGTGCGTGCCATGGTGGCCGGCGGGCGCTTCACCATCCACACCAGTAGGGCCACCCCGGCGAGCAGCAGAAGACCCCGCGCTACCCACACCCCCACCGGGCCGGTGGACGCGATAAGCTGCCCCGGGGTGGCCCCCTGCGCGGAGGACTTCACCACGGAGGAACCCGTGGTGTAGCGAATAATGTTCTCCACCATGGCATCCGGGCTAGCCGCATAGAACGGCAGATAGGCGGCCAGGGTAGCGAGCACCAGGACGGCGAGGAAAGCGGTGAACTGCCCCGGCGACGTTGTGGCGTTGGCTTGTCCTGCCACCGGCACGGCGCCAGCCTGTGCAGCTGCGGGTGCAGTGCCGGAGGTGGCTGCCGCGTGCGTAGCTGCACCTGTGGTGTGCGCCTGCGCAGCCGGCTGCGTATCCTGGCGCGCTACCCGGCCTTGCCGACTGCGGTAGCCCAGGGCAATAGCTACCACCACTACCACTGGCAGCGCCGTCATCTTCATGCCGAGCGCCACCGCACCTGCCAGTGCCGCGAGCACCGGATGCCCCCGGAATGCGGCCACCACGCACAGCAATAGCAACATCACCAGCACCATGTCCAGGCCGGCTGCCACCAGGTTCATGGTGACGGGGGGAATGGCCACCAAGACCAGTAGTGTCCCCTCCGGGATGCGGGGGCGGCCTGCCAGCAGCCACGTGCCCACCAGCACCAGCACCGTCACCAGCAGAATGTACAGGCGGGCATCGGTCCACCAGTACGTTCCCCACCAGCCGGCGGGGACCCCAAAGACGGCCATGAGCGGCGAGTAGGGGTTGTAGTCCGCGACCTGTGGGTGGGGTAGGTGGATAATGTCGAGGTACGGGGAACCGGTGTGGAGGAGGAGCCGGCCGGCGCGCTCTACTACTGCTGTTTCCATGTTGGCGCCGCATTCCTGGGAGACCAGTGGGCAGGCCATCTGGGCGCGTACCACGACCCCCCAAAGCATGGATCCGACGGCGGAGACCAGCAGGAAAACAGCGTAGACCCAGCTGCGGCTGCGGGGAGTGGCCCGGTGGGTGGCATCCAGCACCACGAGGACCACGAGAGCACTGCCGGCGGAGATGGAGGTGACGAGCCCCCAGAGCCGGTAGGAGATGACGGTGTTGGTGGGGCTCAGGGCAAAGACCAGGGCAACTATGCCGACAGCAGCAACAAGAACGGCAACTCCCAGTCGGCGCAGCGCGGGAGCGTAGGGGTGCAGCAGTGCAGAGAGACGACCGGTGGCGGGGGTAGGGCGAGGCTGTCTGCCCTGCTTACGCCCTTGCTCAACCAGGGAGGATTCCTGCTGAGAGCTGTTCGACATGCCTCCATCTTAGCGTTCTAGGTCACAGTGTTGTCCCTACGGGCGGGACTGTGATGCGAGTAGACTCGTAACGAAACTATGAACTCATGGAGGACAACAGTGAGCAGTCTGTCACACCCCCCATATGACCTGCACACCGAGGCAAAAACCCTGACCGGCTGGGGACGTACCCAGCCCTCCACTGCCCAGGTGCTCTCTGCCAGCAACCCGGAAGAGATCATCCGTGCCGTCAGTATGGTCGCTGAAGATAACGAGACCAAGCCCAGCTATCTGAAGCGCGGCGTCATCGCCCGCGGCCGCGGCCGCTCCTACGGTGACCCCGCCGCTAACGCCGGTGGCCTCGTCATCGATATGAGCCCCCTCAATACCATCCACAGCATCGACCCGGATACCGGCATGGCCGATGTAGATGCTGGTGTTACCCTCGACCAGCTGATGAAAGCAGCACTGCCTTACGGCCTCTGGGTTCCTGTCCTCCCCGGCACCCGCCAGGTCACCATTGGTGGCGCCATCGGCCCCGACATCCACGGCAAGAACCACCATAGCGCCGGCTCCTTCGGCAACCATGTGCGCAGTATGGAACTGCTGGTTGCTGACGGCCGCGTGCTGCACCTGGAGCCGGAGGGTTCCGCCGACGACCCCGAAGGCAGTCTCTTCTGGGCGACCGTGGGCGGCATGGGCCTCACCGGCATCATTCTGCGCGCCACCATCGAGATGACCCATACGGAGACCGCCTACTTTATTGCGGACGGCGACGTCACCCACACCCTGGATGAGACCATCGAGTTCCACTCTGACGGCTCCGAGGTGAACTACACCTACTCCTCCGCCTGGTTCGACGCTATCAGCGCCCCGCCCGCCCTCGGCCAAGCCACCATTTCTCGTGGCTCCCTGGCCACCCTGGCCCAGCTGGAGGAGTATGCCCCCAAGCTGGCGAAGGATCCGCTGAAATTCAATGCCCCCCAGCTGCTGACCGTCCCCGACGTGTTCCCCAACTGGTGGATGAACAAGTACATGATGATTGCCATCGGCAAGGCCTACAGCGCCATGGGTGGCACTTACCGCAACAAGATCAAGAACCTGACACAGTTCTACCAGCCGCTGGACCTCATCGGCGAGTGGAACCGCGGCTACGGCTCCAACGGCTTCCTGCAGTACCAGTTTGTGGTGCCGCGCGAGGCAGTGGACCCGTTCAAGGAGATCATCTACGACATCCAGAAGTCTGGCCACTACTCGGCACTGAACGTATTCAAGCTGTTTGGTGACGGTAACCGGGCACCGCTGTCCTACCCGATGCCGGGCTGGAATGTGTGCGTTGACTTCCCCATCAAGGCTGGCCTGGGGGATTTCCTGGACGACCTGGATGCCCGTGTTGCCGAGTTCGGCGGCCGCCTGTACCTGGCGAAGGAGTCCCGCACCAGTGCGGAGATATTCCACGGCATGTACCCGCAGATGGAGGAGTGGATTGCCACCCGCCGTCGTATCGACCCCGATGGTGTGTTCATGTCTGACATGGCGCGCCGCCTGGAATTGAACTAGTTCCCCTTTACCCTCACGTCGTTTTCCAGCTGGTGTTGCGCCAGTAACTAAGGAGACTTAACCCATGCTGAATGCTGTTGGTGTTCCCCAGAAGATTCTGCTGCTCGGCGGCACGTCGGAGATCGGTTTGGCGATCTGCGCCGAGTACCTGCACCGTGGACCGGCCGAGATTGTGTTGGCCGCTATCCCCGGCGACCCGGCGTTGGCTGATGCCGTAACCCAGATGGAAGAGGCTGGCGCTAAGAAGGTGACCACCCTGGAGTTTGACGCGACTGCCTTCGACACGCATCCGGCGGTGTTGGATAAGGCTTTCGAGGGTGGCGACGTGGACGTCGCTATTGTGGCCTTTGGCGTGTTGGGCGATAACGAGGAACTGTGGCAGAACCAGGCGAAGGCTGTGCAGGCTTGCCAGATTAACTACACCGGCGCGGTGAGCGTGGGTGTGCTGCTGGGCCAGCATATGAAGGCGCAGGGCCACGGCCAGATTATTGCCATGAGTTCGGTGGCGGGTGAGCGGGTGCGCCGCAGCAACTTTGTGTACGGCTCCACTAAGGCTGGCCTGGACGGGTTCTACCAGAACCTAGGTGAGGCTTTGGCGAAGAATGGTGTGCGCGTGCTGGTGATTCGCCCCGGCCAGGTGCGGACTCGCATGTCTGCGGATGTGAAGGAAGCTCCGCTGACGGTGAATAAGGAAGATGTGGCGCAGATGGCGGTGACGGCGGTGGATAAGCGTAAGACGCTGATCTGGGCTCCACCACTGTTCCGCCTGGTGATGGTGGTTTTGAAGCATATTCCGGCGCCGCTGTTCCGGCTGCTGCCGATCTAGTTTCGCGTTTCCGGCTTTCGAGCGGCTGGTCTACCTGCGGGTGGGCCAGCCGCTTTGTTGTGTAGGGCGATGCTTTGTGTAGGGCGATGCTTTGTGTAGGGCGGTGTGGGTGCTGCTGGCGTGTGGGGAGACGGGGGTGAGTGTGCGGGAAATTGTAGAGTGCCGCCCCTTCGGGTGAAGGGGCGGCACCTGCATTTGTCTTTTCGTCCTAGCTGGTCGGGGTAGCAGTTACCTTGACCAGGATTTCTAGGATTCCGTCGCCTGTGGTGTTACAGCCGGACCGTTACATGAGCGGGGCTGGTAACAGCACTGCGGCGGATTTTTAGGCAGCCAGGGCGTAGTCGGCCTGGACAGCCATCTTCTTTTCCTTGGGGGCGTTAGCGTCGTCTGCGGGAGCCTCTTCGTCCTTCTTCTTGCGGGGGGCAATGACGAAGACGTAGATGAGGGCGCCCACGGCACCAGCGACGGCACCGATGACGCCACCAGCGGCGAGGCCAATCACGGCACCGACCGGGATGGTGACAACAGCAGCAATGAGGCCGAATACTACGAAGGCGACGATGGCGGGCAGCAGGCCGAGGGAGCCGATGAGAGCCATCACACCGAGGAAGACGAAGGCGGCAACGCTAAGGATGAGGCCAGCGAGACCCACCAGTGGGAGGGTCAGCAGGGCCACGACAGCGGCAACACCGAAGAGCAGGCCAGCAACAACCAGGGCGATACCCGGCAACAGGCCGAGACCGAGAATCACTGCACCGGCGATAAGGAACGGGGTGAGGGCACCACCACTCAAAAGAGTTCCGCCAATAGTGACCGGAATGATACCAGCGCCGCAAAGAACCAGAACAATGCCCGCAGGAACCCACAGCGGCCAGGTGATCACCATCAGGCCCACCACAATGGCGCTAACGATCGCTACAACGCCGGCTACCAGTAGAACAAGGGCCGGAATGAGGCCGATGACCACACCTACTGCGGCAATAGCCAAAGCAGGTACCAGTGCGGTACCGAGACCCGCGATAAGAGCCGGGGAGGCAACAATAACAGCGGCAGCAATGCCAGCGAAGATTGCAACGCCAGCACCAACAACAGCGCCAGCTACGGCACCCACGACACCGCCAGGAATAGCCAAAGCCGGAATACCCAGCAGGGCCAGAGAGTAGGGAGCAACTTGCCCGATGACGACCATCACCCCTTCATCCTCGGACTGGGCGTTGGGGTCTTGCGGGTCTACTGGGGGATTCTCGGTCGTCACCAGAGCAGAAAGGCCCTTGGCGGAGAGACCCTTAGCGGACAGGATGTCACGACCCAGCAGATTAATGGAGTCGGACAGGAAAGACAGTACGTCGCTTGCGGGGACAGCCGGGGATTGCGGGGCGTCCTTGATGGCGCTACCGAGAGCGTCTACCGCGTGAATTGCCGGAACCTGCACAGGAGCGGGTGCTTCCGCAACCTCCTGTGCATTTGCCACTCCACCGCCGAGGAGGAGTGACAGTGCAGCTGTCGCGACAGCAGCTGCGCCGGGAATCATGAATTTCTTCACGAGAACTCCTAGAGAAAAATCATACGCGCTCGTGCGTATGTTGGCACCAATATTAGCATTACATCTTAGAAATGTGTACCACACTAACACTCTTCAAATCCCCTGTTCCACTGGGTAATGGACAGATGAACAGGGACTTACAACCCGCTCAATAGTGCTGTGATTTAAAATATAAAAAATAGAAACTATGAGACAGAGCCCATAGCCTTTCTCCCCAATAACGTGTATCCCACCAGCCTCCGCCCCAGTAGGCTTTATAATGGCCGCACCCCCACCCAAGGAACAGCATGAGCACACCCGCTACCGCCCAGCGCACCCGCCAAAACGTTCTAGCCATCAGCCTCCTCGTCCTCCTCTCCCTCCTGGGCGGCTTCCTCTTGCCACTCCTCATCCTCTGGGTACTCACCTTCACCAACTTCCCCGCCTTCGGCAACAGCAACTTCATCCGCTCCCTCACCACCGTTGCCCAAGTCTTCTTCTGCCTCACTACCGTCGCCGGCGCCATATGGGCATACGCCAGCCGCCTCCACACCCAACGCGGAGACAACCCCCACTACTGGTCCACCCACTTCGGGCCCGGCCTCCTCTCCTCCCTCTCCGTCAGTGGTATCGTCACCGTCTCCCTTGGCCTCCCCCTCGCCGCCACCAAGCTCTACCTCCATGGCATCAGCGGAGACCAAGCCTTCCGCACCGAATACCTCACCCGCCTCACCGACAGCCCCGCCCCCTACGACATGGCCTATCCCAACATGGCCCCCTACTACCCCAGCGCCTGGTTCTGGTTCGGCGGGCGTTTCGCCAACCTCCTCGGCATCCCCGGCTGGGAAGCCTTCAAACCCTGGGCCATCATCTCCCTGGCCCTCATGTGCAGCCTCTTCACCGCCATCTGGTGCATCATCATCCGCCCCGAACTCGGCATCATCATCGGCATGGTGACGGCCCTCGTCACCACCACCTACGGCAGCCCCGAACCCTATGCCGCCATCGTCGCCATGGCACTTCCCCTCACCTTCGTCCTCAGCTGGCATGCCATCCGCCCCTACCGCGGCGCACTCACCAAAGGCCGCTACGCCACCGGCGGAGTCGCCGCCATCCTCGGCGTCGGCGCCTGCACCTATACCCTCTTCACCGCCCTCGGCGCCGTCACTCTCATCCTCATGGCGCTCATCGTCACCATCCACCGCCTCTGGGTCGACCGCCGAGAACTCCGCCAACTCGCCGGCAAAAAAGTAAAAACCCCCGGCAACACCGGTATAACCCCCGACTCCGTCAAACTTCGTAAACTTCGCCGCCACATCTGGCAGCCCATCATCCGCCTCGTCGTCATCGGCCTCATCTCCATTGCCATCTCCCTCATCCACTGGGGGTACTACCTCATCAGCGGCCTCGGACAACCCCACAGCCGCAGTGGCAGTGCCCTCCACTACCTCCCCAGCGACTCCGCCACCGTACTCCTGCCCATGTTCAAGAGCGACGCCGTCGGCCTCCTCTGCCTCATCGGCCTCATCTGGCTCATCGTCGCCATCCGCACCAGCCGCATCTCCCAAGCCCTCACCATCGGCATCATCGCCATGTACCTATGGACTCTCGCCTCCATGAGCTCCGTCCTCTTTGGCGTCACCCTCCTCGGCTTCCGCGTCGCCCTCCCCCTCACCCTCACCTTCGCCATCGCTGGAGTCTGCGGCATCTTCGACGCCACCCACCGCATCATCTCCGTCGCCGTCCGTCACGTCGTCATCGACGCCACCACCACCCTCGACAATGACGCCACCCCCGTCGTCCTCGCCGGACAAACCCCCCGCTACGCCGGCACCACCGACGCCGACCCCAACACCCCCGCCCTCGTCCTCCCCGACGACCGCCTGCCCGGCCCCTCCCTCTTCACCTCCATCGACCCCGACATCCGTCGCTCCTACAGTGGCCCCAACCAACCTATCCACGTCCGCCGCACCGCCCGCACCATCCAAGCCGTCATCGCCACCATCACCTTCCTCGTCGGAATAGGATTCGCCCAAGACATCCCCACCTCCCTCACCGACGAAATCCAAATGGCCTACACCGACACCGACGGCTATGGCGTCCGTGCAGACCGCTTCCCCGCCGGTATCTCCTCCTACTACCCACAAGTCAACCAAGCCCTCCTAGAAGGCGCTTCCGCCCGCCAAGGCTACCCCGCCCAAGCACGCGACATCATCATCCTCACCACCGAAGAAGCCCTCCTGGCCTACTACCCCTACTGGTCTTTCCAAGCCATCAGCCCCCACTACGCCAACCCCCTAGGCCTTTATGAAAAACGCAACGAGCTCATCGAGGACTGGGCCCTCTCCACCAGCCCCGACGACCTCCTCCGCAAACTCCAAGCCAGCCCCTTCCCCACCCCCAACGCCTTCGTCTTCCGCCGCGACGGCGACAACTACTCCCTCCTCCTCAGCGAAGACGTCTACCCCAACCAACCCAACGTCCACGACTACACCGTCTCCTTCGCCGCCAACATCTTCCACTCCCACTGCTTCCTCGTCAAAGAAATCGGCCCCCTCGCCGTCGTCACCCGCACCTGCCAAACCCCCCAAGAAATGGCCAATGCCTAGTACGCTAAAGCCATGATGACCCAGAACCGCATCCTCGCCGCCGCTACCACCGCCCTCATCATCCTCACCGGCAGCAGCGCGCTCGCCACCGCCGACAGCACCCCTGAAGGCCCCCTCGGCCCCCACAACCCCTTCGCCAAAGACGCCAAAGACCTCAGCTGGGGTAACAAAGACATCCCCACCGGCAGCCAAATCCGCCGCGAAATGAAAGAGGGCAAACGCCCCCAATGCACCATCCGCCTGGCCAATAATGAAGCCAGCGCCAACTGCATCAACAACACCGACACCCCCTTCTTCGCCGCCGTCAGCACCACCTGCACCACCAAAGACGCCAACGGCATCCCCACCGCCAAACCCGTCAACGCCAGCTTCGCCATTCCCGCCCACAACAGCGGCGCCGGCATCGCACGCTGCCAACCCGGCACCACCGCCCAAGGCATCAGCCTTACCGGGCCCGTCACCCGCCAAGAAGCCGAACTCATGCAGAAAAACTCCACCGAGTTCACCATCAAAGCCTTCCTCTAATAGGAACTTCCTCCACCACAGGGAACCTTGACCTCTCCGAAGGGGCGCACCGACTAGGCTAAGAGCGTGACCACCAGCACCCCCACGCCCCACGACGCCACCCCGGCCACCCAAGCCGCCAGCACCACCGATGACGGCACCAGCACCGCACCCCGCCGCACCCGCCGCCGCGTCGCCATCGCCGCCACCATCACTGGCATCCTCGGATTCCTCCTTGCCATCGCCTCCGCCGTTCTCCCCGTCCGGCAAGCCGTCGCCACCATCGACTGGCAGCAAACCCAGCAACCCACCAGCGTCGTCTCCCCCCTCGTCTCCTACCTACCGCAAAACCTCGTGGTCCCCCTCCCCTGCGGCAGCGTCGCGGACGCCCCCACTAACACCCTCCTCTTCTCCACCATCCCCGCCAACTCCGCCAACGCCGGCAGCGAAGGCCTCCAGATCCGCCGCACCCCCGACGCAGCCGGCACCGACTCCCTCATCATCACCTCCAAAAGCCACCTCCTCGCCTCCATCGCCGTCACCGCCCTCACCAACCAACCCGCCGACTGCCGCATCACCACCACCGTCCGCGCCGACGCCGGCCCCTCCGACCCCTCCGTAGTCGTCGACGTCACCGGCAACACCTTCCCCATGCCCGGCAGCAACAATGACGGCACCGAGAACAACAGCCCCGTCAGCGGCGAACTCGCCACCGACTCCACCACCCGACCACAAGTCGTCGGCTTCTTCACCACCCTCCCCCGCGACACCCGCATCCCCGGCCTCACCGCCCACATGGTCGTCGACACCCGCTTCTCCACCAGCCCCACACCCCTCAAAACCGCCCTCATGGCCATCGGCGTCCTCACCAGCCTGGTCAGCCTCCTCCTGCTCTGGCGCATTGACCGGATGAGCCGCCGCTACCGCCGCGACGCCCTCGCCCTCCGCGAAGACCCCGCCGACCTCACCGACACCAACGCCGTGGGCGAGATCATTGACTCCACCTCAACTGCCGCCGCCACCTCCCGCGCTGCCAGTGCAGACGCCGCAGCCGCGGACGCTGGCGACTCCACCCAGTGCACAACCCAGTGCACAACCCAGCGCACAGCCCGGCGCGCAGCCCGGCGCAAG
>OKDF01000474.1_pt1 | contig 11778 bp, 12 predicted proteins | sample 1613721 | NCBI WGS metagenome assembly OKDF01 (sample SAMN04436873, study PRJEB24849) | human gut metagenome | biome: human gut; feature: NICU; material: stool | host: Homo sapiens | place: USA: Saint Louis, MO | collected 2011-09-21
TTGTGTCCCTCAGCAATATGGGAGATAGCACGCTGTTGAAATTCATCGAGGGAGAAAGGGCGACGCGCAATAAAGGCGTCGAGAATTTCTTGTCTAGCGTGGAGCGTTGTCTGTTCCATTGTCGGCGGCTTCCTCGTCGTCGATGTCGACATCGGCCCATGCCCAACGTTCGTGGACATCGACCTGTGTTAGTGGCTGATCGTCCGGCAGCAGCGCCGGTGCAGCGATAGTTGAAGCAGCTACCTCCTTCCCACTTGCCGTTAGAGTGGTAGGAGCAACTGCATCAGGAGTTCCTAAAGGAGAGGCGCTATCGTCGTCGGTGTCTATCCACGCAGGGCGTTCCTTCTTCTTGCGTCTATCGTGCACACGGCAGATCTGGATAGCGATCTCTTGTAGCACAGTCAAGGTAAGCGCTAATGCGGTCATAGAGACGGGGTCGCCACCAGGGGTGACGAAAGCAGCAAAGCAGAAGAGGCAGAAAATAGCGATTCGTCGCCACTTCTTGAGTTGCTCGTATTGCACTACACCCATGATGTTGAGGGTGACGATGAGCAGCGGCAGTTCGAAGCTCATACCGAAGATAACGATGAGCGCCAACATGAAATTGAAGTATTGCGTACCCGAAAGCGCAGTGATCTGGACGTTATTGCCCATATTGAGGAGGAAGTCCAACGCCTTTGCGACCACGAAGTAGGCTAGTACCGCCCCGCAGATGAAGAGGAATGACGCAATGCCCACATAGAGGAGGGCGAACTTCTTTTCCCTCTTGTACAGACCAGGTGCGATGAATGCCCACACTTGGTAGAGCCAGAAGGGGCTAGCAAAGACGCAACCGGCAACAGCTCCCACTTTAAGGCGCAGCATGAACTGCTCGAATGGGCCAGTTGCGAGCAGCCGGCAGGTATCGTCATTACCCAACTGGAGACGTGCTTCTGGGGGAATCGCACAGTAAGGTCCCCGCAGAATCTCACCGAGGCTAGGAATTACGCCAATACGCAGGTCGTACCACACGAACCCAAAGATCATCGCCAGGAAAATGATCCCGACGATGAAAATAATGCGTTTCCTAAGCTCTCGTAAATGCTCCGTCAACGCCATCTTTTCTTCTGGCGTGCGGATGTGTTTTTTTTGAGCCAAGATCCTGTTCTCGTTTAGTGAGGAGGGAAAAGCTTATTCAGCCTTTTTCACGGGATCGGTGACGGGTTCAGTAGGCGTCTCTACCACGATAGTGTCGTCATCGACGATAACTGCATCTGCCTCGACCACGGGTTCGGCCTGAAGTTGTTCGGCTTTCTTCGTCTTGCCGGCCCTGCGAGCGGGTTTGTCGTCCCCGTTCTCGTTCTTCATTTCCTTCATTTCGGACTTGAAGATACGCATGGAACGCCCCATGGAGCGTGCGAGTTCAGGAAGTTTAGCGGCTCCGAAGAGGACGATAATAACGAGCAGGATAATAAGAATTTCCGGCCAACCAAGAGTGGGCATGGTGTCCTCCAACTAACGTCATAAGGGGGTTTCACTGTATGGCTAGTCTACCGCGCTAACGCCTGCGCGGCTCGGTCCACAACAGTCTTTTCTATATGTTTAGGTCGGCATACCACCATGTAGTCTGCGTAGCGTTGTGCCATCCGCAGCAACCACGCTTCAGTAAAGTACGGCAGCACGCCGTAGAGCGTGCTGGAGTTACTGTCGGTAATGGTGATTCCCAGCAGTTCTGCCAGCCAGACTGCGTCATGACGCAAGGTGACGTATGCTTCCTTGGCCGTCTCGCCATCTGTACAGTAGCGCTCAATGTCGGCGATGTGAAGCGGTTCCTCCCCTGCCCACAGGGTGTCAGGATGAAGCTGAACGATGCGATCCAGTCGGAATTGTCGGAGTTCGTGCGCATCCAAGGACCAGGCAATGAGATAGGCGAATCCCTTGCGGATAATGATCCGGTAGGGCAAAACTCGGCGGCCTGGTGTCAGCTCACCTGTACCGCGAAGATAGTCAAGCGTCAGCACTCGCCTATCGGTAATAGCAGTCGAGAGGATTTCGGTCGCACCTGGTATTCCTCCAGTGGGTGCAGCTGTGTCAGCTGACCCACTGGAGGCAGACGGCTGGCCCGTCAGCTTAGCGAGCACACTGTGGACTGCTGTGTGGTTGGTTAGCCCGGGGACTTTATCAACGTGCTCCAGCGCCAGAGTAAGCGCAGCTCGCTCAGCAGTCGTAAGGCGGAGAGGTTTCTCCAATCCCTGCGCTGTATAGACGTAGATATTATCGCCCCAAATATCTATATCGAGAAGATCGCCGCCATAGTATCCGGGGATGCCACAGCAGACCGCTATCTCGAGGATGGAGGTGAGCTCGCGGGGTGAAATCCCGAAATGCGCAGCTGCTTCACGGCGAGTGATACCGCCATGGTTGGCGAGATACGGGATAATGTCGAGAGCGAGGGCGACTTTTTGTGAGGTCTTCATTCGGTGGCTTCCCTTGCCTGATAGCGTTGGACAACTCGCTCGAGACAGGTGCGGACGTCCTGTACCAACTCTGAAGGCTCCAACACGGTGGCATGTGGAGCGTCGGCGAGTACTGCGTCCCGCAGCCATTGATAGCTGACAGCGTCGAACAAGAGATGGCGCCGTTCGCGGTTGTGCGGTGCAGTAGTAACCTGATCTGCAGCTAGTACCAGCTCTTCACTGGCGTCAGCATCGACTTCGACACGCGCGGACACATAGCGTCGCACTGAGGACAGCTGCTGCCGCAGGATCTCTCGTACGGAAATATGAGGGCGTTCTTCCTGAGCTGGAGCTTCGGTTACAGTAACGTCCCCGCTCAGTCGGGAAAGACGAAAAACCCGCACAGCTCGCCGTTTACGGTCGAATCCTACGCAGTACCAGTGGCCGTTATCAGCGACCACACCCCAGGGCTCCACCTCACGCTCTTCTGAGATGAGTGCTTGTGCGGTGTGGTAGTGGAAGGTGACGGTTCTCTGTTGCGCTGCTGCCTCAGAGAGGACAGTAAGCTGGGTAAGTTCTTGCTCGGTTGCCGCGGATGCGAAGTTGATGAGCCCGGGGTGGGTGTCGTCATGGTCGTGCTGCAGTTTGTCGAAGCCGCTTTGCAGTTCTCCGTAGCCATCCCCGGTGTAGAGCTGCATGGCAAGGTTGATGACGGTGCGTTCTGCAGAAGTGAAGGATAGTGGCGCTAGTTGGTAGTCCTCTTTGCGGATGCGATATCCGGGAATAGTGCCCTTCCCATCAGTGCTTTTCACGCTGATGGGAATACCCAGGTCTTTGAGAGCTTGCTTATCGCGTTCAAACATTTGTCTGCCGGCTTCTCCATTATCTGCAGAGTATCCGGCCACAGTTTGGCGAATCTCATCCGCAGTGAGATAACCCGGGGTATTGAGAAGCGCGATCACTAGATTGAGCTGACGTTCTAGCGGTGAAACATTGGGGGTATGCACACCTCGATGGTAATTCATCCAATGCTAGAAATAAGGGACTCAGCTTTGGGTGTCATAGGCACGAAAGGATCATTGAGTTCCAACTCGCACGGGTCGTAGGACAGTCGCTTAATATGGGTCCAGTCAGCGGAGAAAGGAGTTTCTGAGTCAAGGCACTGTGCGATAAAACGTCCTCGCATGTTGGCGCGGGTCGTACTGGGGGGAATACTGCGCGCACTCTCGACTTCTGCAGGGTCCGTGAGTCTGTTTATGAGTCCGCGGGCTTCCATCAGCGGGAAGATGCCCCGTCCGGGACGGATGTCGTGATAGGTCAAATCGAGTTTGGCGCAGCGGGGATCAGAAAGATCAATGCCATGACGTGCTATTTGCCGGTCGAGAAGAGTCTTCTTAATGACCCAGTCGATGTCAGCGGAAATGGGGCTCAGGTCGCCCGATTCCACCGCAGCGAGTACTCGTGCCCACAGGTCGACCACCCATAGGTAACGTGATGTCTGTGAATCGGTTGGGCGATGGGCCAGATAGTGAGTGGCAGCATCGCAGAACACCTGTTGCACCTGGAGTGCTGTCGCAGTGCCGCCCGCTTTCAGAGAGAATTCTGCCTGCCCGTCCAGTCCATGGGAGACGATACGGATGGCCTCAATCGGGTCTTGTGGGTAGAAGTTGGGGACGTTAACGCCTTCTTCCAGCATCTCCAGCATAAGGAGGGTGGAACCTAGCTTCAGCGCAGTGGTAGGTTCGGCCATCGACGAATCTCCGACGATGACGTGCATCCTTCGGTAAAGAGAGGAGTCTGACAGTGGCTCATCACGGGTGTTAATGATGGGCCGCGAGCGCGTTGTCGCGGAGGAGACCCCGTCGAAGACATGCTCTGCGCGTTGAGATAGGCGGTAGGTCGTCTCCCCTGTGTGAGGATCGGTGAGGACTTTTCCTGCCCCGCAAATGAGCTGTCGTGTTACCAGGAAGGGAATAAGAGTCTGAGAGATACGAAAGAAGTCATCGGTTCGTTCGATAAGGTAGTTCTCGTGAGAGCCGAATGAGTTTCCAGAGGCATCGGTGTTGTTTTTAAAAATGTAGACGTCGCCACCGATGGTGCCGTGTGCCAATCCTTGCTCGGCAAGGATAGCAAGCTCATTCATATCTTCGTCACCTGCACGAATATAGGTGACAAGTTGATCAACGGAGTCGCATTCGCAGGTGGCGTATTCCGGGTGAGACCCAACATCGAGGTAGAGCCGCGAGCCATTCTTCGTGAAAATGTTCGACGAATGGTAGGTGTGAACAACGGGGGTGAAAAAGTGGTGGGCAATCTCATCGGCGTTAAGCCGCTGTTTGCCGTTCACCATGCAGGCAATGCCGTATTCAGTCTCGACTCCCGCGATGCGACGACGCATAAGTTACTCCCCGCCCTTTTGGATAAAGGAAAGGACGAACTGTTCAGCGTTGGTACCGAGCATGCTGTCAATTTCGTCAAGGAGGTCGTCGGCTTCGTCGACTGATGCATGCAGGTGAGCCTGGCCGCCTCCAAACTCCACGTCATCCTCGCCACTACCGTGGCCTCCGAAAACCTGTGCCTGTGGCATTATCGTTCTCCTTCCAACAGTTCTGACGATACCCGTCGTAGGATCGTCTCGGGGTTGTCTTCATTGTCCACAATAGGGGCGCAGTTCGCCTCTCCCAGTGAGAGCGGATCGCCAATCCGCAACGTATACACGCCATCGTTGGGACCGGCGACGGAGATACTGTCCCACGATGCTGCGACGATGGCTGAACCGAACTTTTCCACCAAAGTACCCCGCAACCAGGCGCGTGTCGTCGTTGGTGCGTGTGTAACAGCGGTGCGAACGGCCGCTTCATCGACCATCAGGCGCATGCGGCCAGCAGCAACCAACTTGTTGTAGATACCGGAAGGGCGGAGATCACTATAGGAAAAGTCGAGTGCAGTGAGCCGGGCGTCATCCCACCCGCACTGGTAGCGTTCTTGAAGCTTGGTGAGCAGTGCTAGCTTTGCCGTCCAGTCGAGATAATGGGAGGTGGCCATGGGATCACTGCGGAGATCCTTCAACACCTTTTTCCACCATGTACAGAGGTCCTCGGTGCGTTCTTTCGAAAAACAGCTGTGGTGGGGGGACATAGCCGGAACATGCGGTTCTCGCTTACCGTACAGGAAAGCGTAGACACGGCTACGGTACTGCTCTTGTATATCGAGCGCCGTCATTTCTCCTCCTGACAAGAGGGGAAGCGGAACCTGCAAGGTGAGGTCACGGGAGACCGCTTTTACCGCCTCAACAGGGTCTGCCAGTACTAGATCAGAAAAATCAACACCAGCCTCGATGGCGATGATGACCAGCATGGTCAGTCCTACCTTGAGATAAGTGGCAACCTCCGACATGTTGGCGTCACCGACGATGACATGAAGACGCCGCCACATGTCTGCATCAGCATGCGGTTCATCGCGAGTATTAATAAGGCCGCGATTAAGGGTGGTCTCCAAACTGATATCGGTTTCGATATAGTCTGCGCGCTGCGAAATCTGGAATCCGGCGGCCTGACTAGTGGTACCAATCCCAACGCGACCAGCCCCAGTGTAGACCGTGCGCGTAACAAAGAACGGCATAAGCTGTTGTGCGAGCGTCGTAAAGTCTAAGGAACGTTTTACGAGATAGTTCTCGTGTGCACCGTACGAGGCTCCTTTGCCGTCAACGTTATTTTTGTAGAGCACTACCGGGTAAGAGTCCGGGAGGGACGCGAGGATCTTTGTCGCTTCATACGCTATTCTCTCCCCTGCTTTATCCCAGATAACGGCATCGAGCGGGTCCGCAACCTCCGGCGTTGAAAACTCGGGGTGTGCGTGGTCTACATAGAAGCGTCCTCCGTTGGGGAGGACAAGGTTGGCTAGACCGGGAGCATTGGGGTTGATACGAGGGCTCGGTCGAGCAATACCCAGGTCGTAGCCGCGTGCATCACGCAAGGGATGCTCGGGGGAAAAATCCCAGCGAGTTCGAGTATCAGCAGCCATACCTAGGGAGTAGGCGTACGCCAGCACCACATCGGTAGAACTGGAAATCGGACTGAGGAGGGGTGTGTCTGGTGTAACAATGCCGAATTCCACCTCAGTGCCGAGAGACCGGGCGTATTTACTCACGGGCCGATGATTGTGAAAGTAGTCGAATATCAATGATCCGTTCGCCTCGCTTCCCAGACACTCGAGCCCACTCATCAGGGCGATTAGCGTTGGGTAGGTCTTCGTTTTGTGAGTACTCAAGGGCAACAGCATCGAGCATGAACTGCTCAGTGATGCCTGCCGGTTTGCCCTCAAGTTTTGCCTTAATAGCAGACTTCTTGGCACGGTCCACAATATTGTGGAGCATCGCGCCAGAGACAAAGTCCTTGAAGTAGAGAATCTCAGTTGAACGATCTCGGTAGGTTACTTCAATGAATTCGTTTTCCGGGATGGGCGCATACATGCGCGCCACCGTGCGGTTAATGAGTTCCTGGTAGGCAACGTCGGTGTCTCCCCCACCCAGCTCAGCGATAGTGGCAGCAGAGAGAGGCACTGCCCGGTTGAGATACTTAGCTAGAATATCGCGGGCACCATCTTCGTCAGGACGGTGAATACAGATTTTCACGTCGAGACGTCCAGGGCGCAAGATTGCAGGGTCAATCATGTCTTCTCGGTTAGTGGCACCGATGACGATGACGTTCTCCAGGCTTTCCACGCCATCAATCTCGGCAAGCAGCTGGGGTACGACAGTGTTCTCCATATCGGAAGAGATGCCAGAACCACGGGTTCGGAACACCGCATCCATCTCATCGAAGAAGATGATCATGGGAGTGCCATCGTTCGCTTTATCCCGTGCTTGCTGGAAGATGAGTCGAATCTGGCGCTCTGTTTCACCAACATATTTGTTGAGAAGTTCCGGACCCTTCACATTGAGGAAGAAGGATTCAGCGCGCATCTTCCGAGGCTGCTCTTCGCCTGCCATAGCTGCCTGTCGTTCTGCAATTTGCTGAGCTAATGAATTAGCGACGGCTTTAGCGATCAGAGTTTTACCACAACCAGGAGGGCCGTAGAGCAGTACACCTTTGGGTGGGCGTAGGTCATATTCGGCATACAAGTCGCGGTGAAGGAAGGGCAGTTCAACAGAGTCTTTAATTTGTTGAATCTGCGGTGCGAGGCCGCCGATGTCGGAATAGGCGACGTTCGGAACTTCTTCGAGGATGAGCTGCTCTACCTCACCACGCTCCACGTGATGTAGTGCCACGTTCATACGCTCATCAACGATGAGAGAGTCACCTATGCGCACCTTACGAACACCCTGTTCAGTCTCTACTCCATTGACAAGGGACTGTGCCAACATGACTACACGTTCTTCATTCGTGTGGTTGGCGACCAGAGCATGAGTGTCGTTGACCATTTCTTGCACTTTGAAGATCTGGCCAGCCGCAGGGGTATCAACAATCTCCACAGCAATGAGGGCGTCGTTCAATCGCACGGTAGTGCCCACATGGATATCGGTGATCTTAATGTTGGGGCTCAAAGAGACACGCATTGGCCGGTTGCTGGTGAAGACATCGATAGACATTGCCGTCTTATTGTCGAGGTCCATATTGTCCAGCAGTCGTGGGTTGAGCACGACCCCAAACGCGGTGGGTGGGGACGAGAGGGAATCAAGCTCTTCTTTTAACTCGTTGATTTGTTCACGAGAAGCCTTGAGGAGCTCAGCCAGCTTAATGTTGCGCGTCTCAAGACTATGCAGCTTGGTCTTGAGGTCATCTACTTCAGTCATAATGGTGCAGTGAAAAAGATTGTTGGTAGTAACGGTGACGACCCGCAAAGGGGACAGCATAAGTGCTTCTAGAGTAGCCCAGAAAACCTTAGGAGCGCCGTGCTTTTCGCCGAGGGGGAAGAGGTTTTGTGCCATCCGCAAGTCGTCGTGTGGAGATGAGGAAGGCGGTATGCGCTTGCATCCGATGCTCAGGGCGTACGGCAAGATCCACTACGTGCCACTCCCGCACAAAGCTTTCCCATGCTCGGGGTTCAGTCCAACACTGCTGTTCGCGAAGTGTTTCGATGAAACGTGACAGCTGCGTCACCGTCGTCACATAACAAATAAGGACACCACCGGGATTGATGAGATCCTTTACCGCGGGAAGACATGCCTCAGGGCTAAGCATGTCGAGAACGATGCGATCAACACCGTCCGGAATGTCTTCTTGGGTGACCTCAGCTAGATCTCCCTGCTGGAGTGTCCACCAGTTCGGGTGCTCGCCATAAAACTCGACGACGTTCTGTTCAGCTACCTCCATATGGTCGCCACGGATCTCGTAAGAGTAGACGTGTCCGGTAGGGCCAGTTGCCCGCAGCAATGAACAGGTTAGTGAACCAGATCCAGCACCTGCTTCGAGGACTCTGGCGCCGGGGAAAATATCCCCTTCCATTAAGATCTGGGCAGCATCTTTGGGATAGACGACTGCTGCCCCACGCGGCATCGAGAGGGTGTAATCGACAAGAAGATGGCGCAGCGCCAAGTAGCTACCACCAGCGGAGGATCCGATCGAGGATCCCTCGGGCTGACCAATAATGTCATCATGGGCAATAAACCCTTGGTGGGTGTGGTAACGTCCGCCCGCTTGGAGGGTGAGGGTGATGTGCCGACTCTTTGAGTCGGTCAGTTGTACGCGGTCACCTTCAGCGAAAGGGCCCTGAGAACGCATTCTTCTCCTTTGATCCGGTTCCGGAAATGCTGTGTCACTGCGACCGTGTACGCTGCCAAATATGACGAACGAACGGACCCAGGATGAAGCTTCGGGGGAAGCCTCTCAATTTCCTAAGCCTACTGCATCTAAGCCTCTGGCCTTATCTGCCTCTCGCGCTAACGACTTCCGCCAGTGCCCTCTCCTGTACCGCTTCCGTGCTATTGATCGACTTCCTGAGCCCACCACCGAAGCGCAATTTAAAGGCACTATAGTACATGCCGTGTTCGAGAAGCTTTTTGATCTTCCACCCTCTGAGCGGGTTCCCGATGCTGCTATTGCGCTGCTTCCGGAGACTTTTGAAGCGCTCCATACAGAGCAAGAACCGGCAGTAGTCCCTGTCGGGGAGAAGCGTCGATTCCTGAACGACTGTGCCGCCTTGGTCTTCAACTACTATCGCGTCGAGGATCCCCGTAAGTTTGACCCTACCGGTCGCGAACAATACATCCACGCAGTGCTGCCAGATGCCACGCCGGTGCGAGGATTCATGGATCGATTAGATATCGCACCAACGGGCGAAGTACGGATAGTCGACTACAAGACTGGGAAGAAGCCACTCCCCCGCTATTCCGGGTCAGTCATTTTCCAGATGCGTCTTTATAGTCTGATGTATTGGCGCGTGCATAGCACTGTGCCCGACCAGATGAAACTCATCTACCTGAAAACAGGCGAGACTATGGTAAGTCGCCCGTCTACGGCTGATCTCCTCAACACTGAGCGTGAAGTCGTACGTCTTTGGAACGATATTAGACAGTGTGGAGCGACCGGCGACTTCGTTCCACGCACGTCAAAGCTCTGCAGCTGGTGTGCGTTTCAACAGTACTGCCCGGAATTCGGCGGAAAGCTACCAGACTATCCTGGTTGGCCTGGGGAATCCCATAACTAACGCCCTATGAGCGGTGAGCTCGTCGGGGGTTAGCGGAAAATCTACAGCTCTGCTGCTACAAACGGCATGTGCGGAGATCAGATGCGAGAATTGCGCTTGCACCAAGAGTGTGCAGCTCGTCCATAAGAGCGTTGATCCCCTTTCGGGGAACCATTGCTCGTACTGCGCACCAGCCGTCATTGGAGAGCGGGGACACTGTCGGGTACTGAAGACCGGGGGTAAGCGCGATGGCTTCATCGAGCAACTCTCGTGGGCAGTCGTAGTCCAGCATGAGATATTTCTTTGCGTAGGAGACACCTTGTAGACGGCCTGCGAGTGTTTCCTTGGCGCGAGCCAGTTCAGGGGTATCTTCCTTGGTACTATCACGTTCGATAAGCACCGCCTCGGATACACAGAGGGGTTCACCGAAGGGGGCAAGGCCATGGGCACGCAGAGTGCGTCCGGATTCTACGATGTCTGCGATGCAATCGGCTACGCCAAGCTGAATGGAAATCTCGACCGCTCCGTCCAAGCGGATGACGGTAGCACTGATACCACGTGACGCAAGATCGGCACGAGTGAGGTTCGGGTAGGCGGAGGCAATGGTTTTTCCCTCGATTTGCTCAACACTCCACTCTTCATGCGCAGGTGCTGCGTAGCGGAAGTTCGAACCACCGAATCCCAAACCAAGTCGTTCCCGAACGGGTGCCTGTGATTCGATCGCCAAGTCACGACCGGTGATGCCAAGATCTAGCTGGCCGCTCCCAACATAGATAGCAATGTCCTTGGGGCGGAGGAAGAAAAACTCTACTCCGTTGGAGGAGTCAACTACAGTGAGATCCTTGCGGTCAGCTCGAGTACGATACCCGGCTTCCTTCAGCATCTCCTGAGCAGGCTCAGAAAGGGCGCCTTTGTTCGGAATAGCAATGCGCAGCACGGCAGCTACCTTTCAGATGTCGATTAGAGGAATTTGTAGATGTCGGCGGGAGTAAGACCGCGTTTCACCATAATGACCTGAAGCCAGTAGATAAGCTGCGAGATTTCTTCAGACAGTTCGTCATCAGATTGGTATTCAGCAGCTAACCATACTTCGCCGGCTTCCTCCATCACCTTCTTACCAAGGGAATGGAGCCCTCCATCGAGTGCAGCAACAGTACCGGAGCCCGCAGGGCGGCTCACGGACTTTTCTAGGAGTTCAGCGAATAGGTCTTCAAATTTCTTCACGATTCGTATTATTCCACTTTTCTGACGTGCGGAGTTATTCGGTCTAGAAGGGCTGTGAGTTCCCGACGTAACGTTGAAGATCAGTGAGGGTAACTCCAGCGAGAGACTCCCAGATATCATAGCCCGCCCCGGGAGTAAGAGGATTCTCGGTACGGATGCCAAGAACATGGCAGCCAGCAGCACGCCCCGAAGCAATGCCGGTCATACTGTCTTCAACAACCAAGCATTCCTCGGGCGATACCGAAAGTAGCTCCGCAGCACGGAGATAAGGATCGGGAGCAGGCTTACCGGAGGGCACTTCATCTCCACAGACGCTCACCTCAAAATTCTCCTTACCCACTTTACGAAGTGCAAGGTCAGTAAGAACACGCTGGGTGTTGGTGACGAGTGCCTGGGGAATGCTAGCTGCTCGAATCTCCTGGATGATGCTCATAGCTCCGGGCTGCCACTGCATTTCCGTCTGGTAGAGATCACCCATCGCAGCAATGATCTT
>OKDF01000477.1_pt1 | contig 11710 bp, 8 predicted proteins | sample 1613721 | NCBI WGS metagenome assembly OKDF01 (sample SAMN04436873, study PRJEB24849) | human gut metagenome | biome: human gut; feature: NICU; material: stool | host: Homo sapiens | place: USA: Saint Louis, MO | collected 2011-09-21
TGGATGCGTTTGGATCATCATCAAACTCTTCCAAATCGCAAATCCACTGATGCATAGCGGCCCCAGGTAGTTTGTGCGGCTTCGCGTTGCCCATACTTTTCTGAGCACGGGTTGACCAGTGGCAGCATCGCTGCCAGCGAGGAGGACACAGAGGAAGAGGACGAGCTGACCGAATTGAGCTTCTGCAGAGCGTCGTCGGCACTCCGTGCGACGGTGCTTGAGCCTTCGGAGTAGCCACGCTGGTAGCCTTCCGCGTGGCCGGCGCGGCTACCCAAAATGTAACTGCCGAAGCCAACGATGATGAGCACGAGAATCGTCACCAGAGTGACGCCAATGACGCCAGCTGCGCCAAGCTTACGGGAGGATCGCTTCTTCTTGGTGTCCTTGTCGTCAACCCCATAGGTGGGGTCTGGAACAGGGGCTGCGTTGTAATCGCGTGCTTCAACACTGCTAGCGGCAGACGGACTGTTGTCTGCCGGGAAGTTTGCCCAGTTCTCGGCAGGGCTATACACCTGCTGGATGGCCGCCGCATTCTGGCTGGCAGCTGGTTGTCCGGTTCGCATACGCTGTGCCCCTGCGGCAGTGGCAGCTCCGACGGAACCTGCGGTCCCGACTGCACCATCTCCTCGCATACCATTATCGGGGCCCGCAGGAGAGAAGGTGGGCTGACGGAAAGCGGCGGTGGTGGTGGTGCTGGTTCGTTGAGACTGGTCTCCCTGGGACTGCGCTCCCTGGGGAATGTGTAGGGTTCCTCCCGCAGGTTGAGAGGGGGGCTGTGCGGAGGTGATGATACGGGTGCTGTCCTCGGTACCCGAGGCCCCTAGCTGTGTGGTGCGCGGTTGGTTGGGGTGGGCAGATGAGGGAGTGACCTGAGAGCGGGGTTGCCCCGACTGCGAAGGGATGCGTTTGGCTGTTCCACGACCGGGAACCTGGTAGCCCTGGGCGGGGCGCATCTGCGGGTAGCCAGTTCGCTGCGGTTTAGGAGTGCCTTCGGGGCGGCGCGGAGCGGACGGTTCTTCGGTCATTCTCCCCATTCCTCTGGTCAGGTGATAGTGAACCCGGCTTGGGAAACTCTATCGTCAGTGTCCCTTACAGAGTAGCGATTTTTCCCTGCTTCTGTTTACTATAGCCGCCGCTCATTGCACTAATTGCAATGAGCACGTTCACACTTCAGCAGAATACCGCACCGCCGCCCCACCCCCGTGGTCGAAAGGCTCCAAGGTGCACAGAGCGGTGCCGTTGAACGCTCGCATAGCGGTGCCGCCCCCACTAGTATCAAAACCATGAATGAGCCCACGGATACTTACCGCATGCCCGCTTCCTCCGCCTCTGCTTCGGCTTCCTCTGCCGACCGCCACACCGAACTGCTCGTCCTGGGTGCCGGACCGGGCGGCTATGTGGCTGCCATCCGGGCCGCCCAACTGGGGCTCCAGGTCACCATTGTGGAGGAGAAATACTGGGGTGGAGTGTGCCTCAACGTGGGGTGTATCCCCTCAAAGTCGCTGCTGAAGAATGCCGAAGTGGCTAACATCATGCTGCACCATGCGGCGGAATTCGGCGTACTGGCAGACAACATCAGTATGGATTTCGGAGTGGCGCATGCACGGAGCCGGAAAGTGTCCGCCAACATTGTGAAAGGCGTCCACTACCTCATGCGGAAAAACAAGATCACGGAGATGAACGGCCGCGGTTCCTTCCGCGACGCCCATACCATCGAGGTCGCCACCGCTGAGGGACCCGTCACCATCAGCTTCGACAACTGCATTATCGCCACCGGTGCCCATGTGGCACAGTTGCCCGGTGTGGAGATGGGCGGCCCTGTCGTTTCCTTTGAGGAGCAGATTCTCAACCCGGCACTGCCACACAGCATCGTTATTGTCGGTGCGGGCGCTATCGGCATGGAGTTCGCGTATGTGTTGGCGAACTATGGGGTGCAGGTGACCATTGTGGAATACCTAGACCGAGTGCTCCCCAACGAGGACAAAGACGTCTCCAAGGAGATCTCCAAGCAGTACCAGAAGCTGGGCATTACGCTACGCACTGGCCACAAAACCACCTCCGTCGAGCGGACGGGTGACGGAGTGGCAGTTGCTGTTGAACCGGTCGCATTGCCCGATGGAACCCTCCCAGCAAACGGTCATTCGGAGACTATCTATGCGGAACGCTGCCTTATCTCCACCGGGTTCCGCCCCAACGTGGAGGGCTATGGCCTGGAGAACACGGGGGTGGAGCTGACGGAGCGTGGTGCTATTGCTGTCGACGACTCCATGCAGACCTCTGTACCCCATATTTTCGCCATTGGTGACGTAACAGCGAAGCTGCAGCTGGCTCATGTAGCGGAAGCACAAGGGGTGGTTGCTGCGGAAACGATTGCGGGGGAGAAGACGGTGCCGCTGGGCGACTATCGGATGATGCCGCGTGCGACTTTCTGTAACCCGCAGGTCGCCAGCTTTGGCCTCACTGAGGAGCAGGCACGTACTGCGGCGGCGGACGATCCGGAGATGGATGTGCGTGTGTCCACCTTCCCCTTCAGTGCGAACGGTAAGGCACAGGGCCTGGCGGAGGCGCAGGGCTTTGTGAAGATTGTCGCTGACGGCCGCTACGGGGAGCTACTGGGCGCCCACATGGTGGGGCCGCAGGTGTCCGAGTTGCTACCGGAGTTGGTGTTGGCACAGAAGTGGGAGCTCACCACAGAGGAGGTTGCCCGGACGGTACACGTGCACCCCACATTAGCGGAGGCCCTGAAGGAGTCCGTCGAGGGTGTACTGGGGGAAATGATTAACCTCTAGCAGTGTTCCGCTGCCACGGTTACACACCTGTGGCAGCGGTGACGGGTGTGCAGCGACTGCTATCTATCGGCTCCGCCGGTTACATCCCCGTGTAACTGAGGCGTGCCAACACTGCGCGATGGTCGGTTCCATCCACCTCTGCTACCGTGGAGTCGGCCGTATGCCAGCGGGATTCCGACACGAAAATATGGTCAATTGGCACACCCAGCGGCTTTGGAAGGTAGGTGGGCCAGGTTCCCACGGAACCACTCTTCTTTTCCGCCAGGGCATCTACACAGGCGCCCATATCGGCGAGGCCACCGTGCCAGGGCGTGGCGTTGAAATCCCCACCCACAATGAGGTTGCCGGCCAGCGGGCTGTGGCACATGTCCACCATCTGCTTCATCTCATGGCGCCAGCGGCCAGTGTGCAGCAGGTTCGGGGGGTAAACGTGCCCCGCAACCAGCGTGGGCAGGTAGAGGAAGTTGGCGTCGCGGCTTTGCGGGGTAACAGCAACGGCCCCCAGCGAAGTCTGGGGGGTGATCTTCTCATCCACCTGGTAGGTGCCGAAGTAGACGGACACCAATAGCACCGTCTGGTTGATCTTGTCGCTACCTCGCCGAGTGCTGGGTACAGACTGAAACATCTGCATGGGGCTGCCGGCTTCTTCCATCAGCTGGGCAACCAGTTTAGCGGTGCCTTCTGTGGTTTCGGTGAGCATCACAATATCCGCGCCCACGGCATTGGCGAGTTTTGCGATGGTGACAGGCCGGGCGCCATTGTCGTAGCCGTTGAGGGACATCACCGTGATGTCGGTGCCGAAGTAGCCCTTGTTGGGGGTAGCCACCGTGTGCAGGGGGTCGACGCGCAAACCACCGCCCCAGCCGACACTCACATGGGCGAAGGTCGCCACAAGCGTAATCGCCATAAAGAGGGCGGAGACTCGGCGTGGCAGGTCGCGATGCCAGCGCACCCCGAAGACCACCACACTGGCCAACAGGGCGAGGAAGGAGATGAGAATCCAGAATCCGCGCGGGGCGAAGATCTGGGCGAAAACTGGCTGCATACTCAGCCATTTTCCGGGGTAGACAGAGAGCCCAAGCACCACTGCGGTGATGATGAGGGCGGCCAACCAGCGGCGGGGGATGGCCCGCTGCATGTCCTTTTGGACGAATGGAGGCGTCGGGTTCTGCTCGGTCTCCGTCATACCTTCTAACCTACCGTGTAGTGCCTCAAAAGGCAGATCGCGGGCAAAGGGAATGTTTCTCTCAGTATGCTAGAAACATGACGTGGAATCTCGATAATCAAGCCCACATGCCATCTTCCAACAACCCCGTTGCCTCTCCGGAAGCAGCAGCAGGCGGCGAGAAGGATCCACGCGAAACGCTCCGCTGGCAGGACTGTCGGGGGGTACTGCTGGATCTGGACGGCGTCATCACCCCTACTCTCGATATCCACAAACGGGCGTGGTTTAACCTTTTCGCCCCCTACATTGAGCAGCGGGCTGCTGAGCTCGGAGAAGAGCTCGCTCCCTACACCATGGAGGACTACTACACCTACGTGGATGGGCGCCACCGCCTAGACGGTGTGCGTGACGTTCTCCGCTCCCGCCACCTCCCTGAAGCTGAGGACCCGGGGACGGTCGAGCGGCTGGGGCTGCAGAAGAACAACGAGTTCATGGAGACGCTGCAGCGGGACGGCATCCGCGCCTACCCCGGCACTGTTGCCCTCATTGAGGTAGCTCGTCTCCTCGGCATCCCCTATGCGGTGGTGTCCTCCTCCCGCAATACCCGTCCGGTGCTGCAGGCAGCGAACCTCCTCGACCGTTTTGAGGTGATCGTGGACGGTAATACCGCCGACGAGAAACACCTCCCCGGCAAACCCGCCCCCGACACCTACTTGTATGCGGCTGAGCGGTTGGGCGTGCCCGCCCGCCAGTGTGCGGTCTTCGAGGATGCCACTGCGGGTGTGGCTGCAGGCCGGGCCGGTGACTTTGGCCTGGTGGTCGGTGTCAACCGTGGCAGCGGTGCAGCCTCTCTGCAGGCCGCTGGAGCAGACCTTGTCGTCGATGATTTAGGAGAGACCCTGGTATGACCGAGAGGAACTCCATCACAGACACCGCCCTACACACCACAGAGACCATCACTCTCTCCCCGGATGCCACCCCAGACACTGCCCCGATGGCGGAAGGGCAGGAACTCTACGATGAGCAGGTGACAGCTAGCGGCCCCCATCGCGACCGCTTCAACCTGCGCAGCTACTTTGCAGAACCGGAAATTGACCGTTCTATCCACCCCGTCGACCCCTGGCGGTGGGTAGAGACAGCACCCTCCACATCGGATCTGGGTGTGGCCGAGTCGCTCTTCACCGTGGGCAACGGCTACCTGGGGGTGCGCGGTAACCCGGAGGAGGGCCGCGATTCGGCCCTCAACGGCACCTATGTGAACGGGCTCCACGAAACCTGGGATATTCAGCACGCCGAGGATGCCTATGGCCTGGCGCGGGTGGGGCAATCCATCATCAACGCGCCGGATGCTAAGACTATTCGTATTTATGTGGATGACGAACCGTTGCGCGTGTCTGTGGCGGATCTCTTCTACTATGAACGTTCTCTTGACTTCCGCGACGGTGTGCTGCGTCGCTCCCTGGAGTGGCGGACCCCGGCCGGTAAACGTGTCCTCATCGATTTCACCCGCATGGTCTCCCTCACCGACCGTCACCTGGGCATCGAAGAGGTGAGTATTGTGCTGCCGGAGGATGCCGCTCCGGTGGTGCTCTCCTCGCAGATTCTCAACCGCCAGGATGGGCAGGATGAGTTCGGTTCGGCCTCCGACCCGGATCGTTTTGTGGCGACGGAAGGCGCTCCCCAGGGGTCGGTGAACACTGGCTCCGATCCGCGCCGTGCGGATCACTTCCGGTCTCGTGTGCTGCTGCCACTGTTGCAGGTGGATGAGGGTGAGAAGATCAAGCTGGGGTACCGGGTGGCGAACTCCGGGATGACGCTGGCGGTGGGTGCGGACCACGATTTTTCCACTACTAACGACTTCTATATTTCCTCGGTGGCACAGACGGATATGGCGAAGGTGCAGTATCACGTGGATGCTCGCCCGGGACAAAAGATCGTCCTCACCAAGTACTTCTCCTACCACGACTCACGGCGGGCTTCCGTCAATGAGCTGATGGACCGAGTAGATCGGACGTTGCGCCGGGCGCGTAAGCGTGGGGCCGGAGATTACCTGGAGGCGCAGCAGGCGTGGCTGGCGGAGTTCTGGGAGCGTGCCGATGTGGAGATTCCGGATCAGCCGGAGTTGCAGCAGGCGGTGCGGTGGAACATGTTCCAGCTCATTCAGTCATCGGCGCGTGCGGAGGACTTGGGTATTTCTGCGAAGGGCGTGACGGGTTCTGGTTATGCGGGACATTACTTCTGGGACACCGAAATTTATGTGATGCCCTTCCTTACCTACACCATGCCGCAGGTGGCACGGAATGCATTGCGGTTCCGCTATCAGATGCTGCCGAAGGCGCGGGACCGGGCGTCCGAGCTGGATCAGTGCGGTGCCTTGTACCCGTGGCGCACTATCAATGGGGAAGAGGCCAGTGCCTACTATGCGGCGGGCACGGCTCAGTACCACATTGATGCTGATATCACGTATGCCACAGTGCAGTACGCGCGTGCCAGTGGCGATGCGGATTTCCTCTTCCGGGAGGCCATCGACATTTTGGTGGAGACAGCGCGCCTGTGGGAGGATTTGGGATTCTTTGGGGTGGACGGTCAGTTCCATATTCATGGGGTGACGGGTCCCGACGAGTACACCACGGTGGTGAACGATAACCTCTTTACCAACGTGATGGCCCGCTACAACATGCGGGTGGCCGCCGAGTGGGTGGAGCGCCTGCGGGAGGTGGAGAAGAGCTATTTCGAGGAGATGGTGCATCGCCTGAATCTGCGGCCGGAGGAACCGGCTGAGTGGCGCACGGCTGCCGACGCGATGTGTATTCCCTTTGATGGGGAGCGTGGTATTCACCCGCAGGACGCGCACTTCTTGGAGCGGGAAATTTGGAATAAGGATCGGGGACAGCCGAAGCGGCCGCTGCTGCTGCACTATCATCCGTTGACGATTTACCGCTATCAGGTTATTAAGCAGGCGGATGTGGTGTTGGCTCTCTTCCTGCGTGGGTCTGAGTTCAGTGAGAAGCTGAAGCGGGCGGATTTTGACTACTACGATCCGTTGACGACGGGCGACTCGTCTTTGTCTGCGGTGGTGCAGTGCATTTTGGCCGCCGAGTTGGGTTATGACTCGCATGCTCAGGCACTGTTCCGCCATGCCGTTTATGTGGATCTGTGTAATCTGCATGGTAATTCGGCGGATGGTCTTCACATCGCCTCGTGTGGTGGCGTGTGGTCGGCCTTGGTCTTTGGCTTTGGTGGTTTGCGTGACTATGACGGCCGGTGGACTATCAATCCGATGCTGCCGGAGGGGTGGGGAAGTATGCGGTATCGCGTGCAGCTGTGGGGGTCTCGTCTGCAAGTGGAGGTACGTGCGGATGAGGTGGAGCTGGAGTGTGATTCGCCAGTTGCGGTGGGCTTGGAAGTGTGGGGCCAGTCGGTGACGGTGCAGGAGGGTGAGAAGTTGGTGGTTAAACGGCCACAGTAGCCATACCGCAGGTGATATTTCACCCACTTGGAAAATTGAGAGTGATTTTCGCCACAATTTGAAAAGAACTCGGCAGTAGCTTTTGTGTGAGCTGGCTTACCTCGGAATTTAGTGAGCTTAGTGCAGCCTCAGTGTCTTAAAAGCTATTGCCGAGTTGCCATTTTGGGTCTGGTATACGGCAAAAAACGCAGTTATTTCGCAAACAAACAGGTCGCGGAGCTTTTGAAGTGACATGTTCTGCATGGGATTCGTTCACAATTTTTTACGAAATAAAAGTATGACTTAAATAAGGTGACAAGGAGGGTGAATAAAGGGTGTGAGATGGGTCTCTCAAAACCTAGCTAAGGGTGCCCTAACCTGCGAAAAGGTCGAAAATGACAAGTCTAAGAAGCGCTCCGAAAGACGATAGAGTGAAGTCAGGTAAACCCGAACAATAGGGAGGTTCCATGGCCGGAAATAGTACCGCCGTCGCAGAGCGCACCACGGCGAAGACCGGCACTACCAATCGCGCTCACCTCCGCAAGAAGCCGTTCTACCCCAGCTGGGTTGCGAAGTTCATCATGGCCATTACTGGCTGGATCTTCTCACTCTTCTTGCTTGTCCACATGATCGGCAACCTGAAGATGTTCAGGGGCACATACACGATCACGCAGTATGACCTCGCCAAGGGCTACTCGCCGGACCAGATCGGTCAGCAGGCTCAGGCAATGAACGACTACGCACACTGGCTGCGTACCCTACTCGCCGGCCTCTTCGGCTACGAAGGTGTGCTGTGGGTCTTCCGCATCGTGCTACTCGTCTGCATCATCCTGCATTTCGCCTCCGGCATTCTGCTGGCCGTCCGCGGCAAGCAGGCCCACGGTAACAGTGCCCGCAAGGTCAGTACCGCCCGTGGTGTCTTTGCCAAGTTCATGATCGTGTCCGGTCTGATCCTGGCATGCTTCATTGTCTTCCACATCCTCGACCTGACTACCGGTGATACCGGAGCCGAGTTCCAGCATGGCGATGCGTACAACAATATGATCGCCTCGTTCGACCGGCCCGCCGTCGCTGCGTTCTACGCCATCACCATGCTGCTGCTGCTCTTCCACATTGAGCACGGCATTGCCACCACCGCCAATGACTTTGGCGCCACCGGAAAGCGCCTGCGCGCTGTCTTCTCCATGATTGGTGGCATCCTCTCTGGCGTTATCGTCCTCGGCAACCTCGCCATCGTGATCTGCGTTGCTACTGGCGTCATCCAGCCCGTCGACCTCGCTGTCCCCAACCAGGCGTACGACGGAACTGCTCACGCCGCCATGGCCGCACTGAGCGTCATCGGCTAGTACACCCCCATAAGTTTCCGGTACCGCCCCGCGCGTACCACCGAAGCTTTCCAAGCTAAAGAAGATAAGGAGACGCAGGCAGTGACTATTACCGATTCTGCCTCGGCTGCACAGGACTTTGTGGCACCCGCCTCCATCGTCCCTGGCGTCACCCTGGGTGATGTGCTTGACGGCCATGTGCCGGCAGGCCCCACTCCGGTGGCCTGGGATGAAGCGATGGCACACTTCAACCTCGTCAGCCCCCTCAACCGTCGTAAGTTCACCATCATCGTTGTGGGTACCGGTCTGGCCGGCTCCGGTGCTGCCGCCGCCCTCGGCGAACTCGGCTACGACGTACAAGCCTTCACCTACCACGACGCACCCCGTCGTGCCCACTCCATTGCTGCCCAGGGTGGCGTCAACTCCCCCCGCGGCCGCAAGGTCGACAATGACTCTCTCTACCGCTTCGTCAAAGACACAGTGAAGGGCGGTGACTACCGCTGCCGCGAAGCCGACGCCTACCGCCTTGGCCAAGAAGGTATCCGCGTCATTGACCATATGGACGCCATTGGTGCCCCCTTCGCCCGCGAATACGGCGGCACCCTCGCCACCCGTTCCTTCGGTGGCGTGCAGGTATCCCGCACCTACTACACCCGTGGTCAGACAGGACAGCAGCTCCAGCTGGCCGGCGCCCAGGCTCTGCAGCGGCAGATCAACCGTGGCACCGTCACGCTACACACCCGCTCCGAGGTCCTCGACTTCATCGTCAAGGACGACCGCTGCCAGGGCGTGGTGGTCCGCAACCTGGTGACCGGTGAGGTCACCGCCCACACCGCCCACGCAGTCATCCTCGCCACCGGCGGCTACGGCAACGTCTACTTTGACTCCACGCTGGCCAAGAACTCCAACGCCTCGGCGTCCTGGCGTGCCCACCAGCGCGGTGCCTACTTCGCCTCCCCATCCTTCGTGCAGTTCCACCCGACAGGTCTGCCGAAGAACTCCTACTGGCAGTCCAAGACCATCCTCATGTCGGAGTCCCTCCGTAACGATGGCCGCATCTGGGTGCCTATGAAGGAAGGCGACGACCGCCCCGCCAACGAGATTCCGGAGAACGAGCGCGACTACTTCCTGGAGCGCAAGTACCCCGCCTTTGGAAACCTGGTTCCCCGCGACGTGGCCTCCCGTGCCCTGTCTCGTGAAATCAACGCCGGTCGCGGTGTCGGCCCGCTGCACAACGCCGTGTATCTGGACTTCCGCGACGCCATCGAACGCCTCGGCAAGGACACCATCGCCGAGCGGTACGGCAACCTCTTCCACATGTACACCGATGCGACCAACGAGAACCCCTACGAGGTTCCCATGCGTATCGCCCCCACCGTCCACTTCACCATGGGTGGTCTGTGGAGCGACTACAACATGATGACCTCCATCCCGGGTCTCTTCGTCGGTGGCGAATGTGGCTGGGGCTACCACGGCGCCAACCGCCTGGGTGCTAACTCCCTGCTGTCCGCCTGCGTGGACGGCTGGTTCACCCTCCCCTACACCGTGCCGAACTACCTGGCCAAGCTGCTCAACACTCCCACCCTGGAGCAGAGCGACCCGGCCGTGCAGGAAGCCCTCACCCGGACCCAGGCCCGTATCGACGCCCTCATGTCGATCAACGGCAACCACGGCCCCGAGTACTTCCACCGCAAGCTCGGCAAGATCATGTACAAGGGTGTTGGCGTGTTCCGTACCGTGCCCGACCTTATGCAGGCCATCGAGGACATCCGTGCCCTCCGTGCGGAGTTCTGGTCCGATCTCAACATCACCGGTCAGGAAGGCGACCTCAACCAGGTGCTGGAGCGCGCTGGACGCGTTGCCGACTACCTGGAGCTCGCCGAGCTGATGGCTGTGGACGCGGCAGACCGTGACGAGTCCTGCGGTGCCCATGTCCGCGATGATCACCAGACCAAAGAAGGCGAAGCTGAGCGTGACGACTCTGCCTGGTGCTTCGTTTCCGCTTGGGAGTCTGCCGGTAGCGAGAAGGGCGGCGCACTCTCCTTCATCCGCCACGCCGAACCTCTGACCTTCGACAAGGTCCCGCTGATGACAAGGAACTACAAAGAATGAAGTTGCATCTGAAGGTATGGCGTCAGGCTGGCCCCGACGCCGCGGGCGCGTTCAGTGAATACGACGTTGACGACGCCTACGAGGCCATGACCCTCCTCGAGCTGCTCGACCGCCTCAACGATCGCCTTATCGAAGCCGGCGAAGAGCCCATTGCTTTCGAGTCCGACTGCCGTGAAGGCATCTGCGGTTGCTGTGGCATGAACGTCAACGGCCGTCCGCACGGCCCGAAGAAGAACACCCCGTCCTGCCACCAACATCTGTCCTCCTTCAAGGACGGCGACACCATCACCCTGGAGCCCATGCGCTCTGCGGTGTACCCAGTGGTCAAGGACCTCATCATTGACCGCGGCAAGCTTGACCGTGTGCTTGAAGCCGGTGGCTGGGTCTCCATCGACGCCGGTACGGCCCCCGATGCTGACGCTGTCAACAGCACCCATGAGCAGGCCGAGCGTTCCCTCGACTACGCTGCCTGCATCGGTTGTGGCGCCTGTGTCGCAGCCTGCCCGAATGGTGCCGCCCACCTGTTCACCGGTGCCAAGCTCATGCATCTGGGCCTCCAGCCCCTGGCTGCCATGGAGCGTGGCCGCCGCGCTAAGAACATGGTGAACGTCCTCGAACAGGACTTCGGCTCCTGCTCCTACTACGGCGAATGCGCCGAGGTGTGCCCGGCTAACATCCCGATCACCGCGGTAGCCGCCATCAACAAGGAGCGACTGCGCCGCATGTTCCGTGGCAAGGACGACTAAAGAATAAAACCACCTCCCTATAGCTGTGGCGGCCGGCCCCGCGACAGTTCGGTGGCTGGGGCGTACCCTCCGGGGTGCGCCCCAGGTTTCTTTATCCTCAACCGGAATTTGGCGTAGATTTCCCA
>OKDF01000483.1_pt1 | contig 11594 bp, 8 predicted proteins | sample 1613721 | NCBI WGS metagenome assembly OKDF01 (sample SAMN04436873, study PRJEB24849) | human gut metagenome | biome: human gut; feature: NICU; material: stool | host: Homo sapiens | place: USA: Saint Louis, MO | collected 2011-09-21
GGCTCTTCGCCACGGCGCCGCAGGCGTCGTTGAGGCGAATTCCCTCCGCGACAAGTTCCTCCACCTGCCGGATGAGGGTGGCATTGCTGGTGTCATCGCCGGCTGGGCTACCCGGTGCCACCACCACCGTTATTTCCCCTCTCACTCCCGCGCGTGCCCAGTCCGCCAATTCCATGAGGGTACCGCGACGGCATTCCTCATAGGTTTTCGTGAGTTCTCGGCATACTGCTGCCGGCCGATCTCCCAGTACCTCCGCCCCCAAAGCAAGGGTATCGGCAAGACGATGGGGGGATTCAAAGAAGATGACGGTGCGCGGTTCCGTTTTCAGGCTCTCCCACCACGCACGCTGGGGGCCAGCTTTGCGGGGGAGGAATCCGTCAAAAGCGAATCTATCGGTCCCGATACCGGAGAGCGCCAGGGCAGTCAGTGGGGCACTCGCCCCCGGCAGGCACGTCACGGGGATACCCTCCGCAACGGCCAGTGACACCACCCGATAGCCGGGGTCAGACACGGTAGGCATACCCGCATCGGACACCACCAACACTGTCAACCCCTGTTGGAGAAACTCAATGAGTTGGGGAGCTCGATCCCTCTCATTGTGGTCATAGTGGGAGAGCACCCGTCCGCTGATCGTCACATCGAGGTCACGCGCCAGCTGGTACGTGCGGCGCGTATCTTCCGCTGCCACCACATCGGCTGTCGCCAACGCCGCTCTTAGTCGCGGAGTGGCGTCCCCCAGGTTTCCTAGTGGGGTGGCCCCCAGAATAAGCGTGCCGGTGGGCGCGACAGGGGAAAAAGTATTCTCACTAGGTGGAGTTGTCATCGATGTGGCCGTTCAGTCGTGTTAGTACTGCGTGCGGTGTGCCGCCGCGGTGCTTACCTTCTCAGTGTAACGCGGCAACGAGACGTCACCGGGTATGGGCACTGCTTGCCGTCAGGAATAGGAGAGGTTCGGTAGGATCGAACCGTGGCTACCTCCGCAACGAAACGTCTCCCAAGTGAGGCTTCCTCCACGCGTGTCTACTACGCACGCCATCAAGTAGGTATGCGGACGCCACGCGCCACTCCCCCGGCCGGTGCCACCGCCCCCCGCACACTCTGGCCTACCCCAGTGCGCGCCACCGACACTCTCCGCGGGTGGATCGTGACTGCTGTGCTTGCTGTCATCGCGGCACTCACTCGTTTTATGGGCTTGGGCGCATTATCCGACAAGGGCACCCCTCTCTTCGATGAGAAGCATTATGTGCCGCAAGCCTGGCAGATGCTGCACAACCACGCCATGGAGTTCAACCCTGGCTACGGGCTCGTCGTCCACCCGCCACTCGGCAAACAGCTCATTGCCCTTTCCGAAGCAGTGCTCGGATACAACCCGTGGGGTTGGCGCGTCAGCAGCGCTATCGCGGGCGTCATCTGCGTCATCCTCATTGTGCGTATTGGGCGACGGCTCTCTGGCTCCACCTATGTGGGTGCCCTGGCAGGCACGCTGCTGATCTGTGATGGCATGTTCACCGTTGTTTCGCGAACCGGGCTACTCGACGTTTTCCTCATCATGTTTGTCCTGGCCGCACTGCTCTGCCTGCTGCTCGATCGAGATCAGATGGAAGACCGAATGTGGGCAACCTTACGGGCGGGAACAACTTTTACCAGTGAGTTCGGCCCCCGCTGGGGATTCCGCTGGTGGCGCTTCACCGCAGGTGTCTTTCTTGGCCTCACCATGGCGGTCAAGTGGTCCGGCCTCTACTTTGTGGCTGTCTTCGGCGTCCTGAGTGTCATGTGGGATGTCGCCCTACGGCGCCGCTACCATGTCTCCCGCCCCTGGGTGGGAACACTTCGCCGCGACACTTTCCCTGCTATTGCTTCCCTCGCACTACTCCCCGTCGGCCTCTACATCGCCAGCTGGTGGGGGTGGCTCCGCGCCGAGAATGCGGTCTACCGCCATGCCGGCATCTCGGATGCCTGGTGGTCCACTTTCGTCCCCCGCTCGTTGCAATCACTCTGGTACTACCACCAGCAGATGTTCGATTTTCACTCGAGCCTCACGAATTCCCACGGCTATCACCACCCATGGGAATCCAAACCATGGCAGTGGATCGCCAGTATTCGCCCCCTGCTCTACTACTACGAGTCAGGTGTCGAGCCGACTAACGGCCCGCATAGTTGCGAACCAGAAGGCTGCGTCCAGGCGGTCCTTCTGCTGGGTACCTCCCTCATCTGGTGGGTGGGAATTATTATGCTGCTCTGGGCACTCTATCGTGTCATCACCCGGCATGACCCGCGCTATGTCGTCGTCCTCTGCGGCTATTTGGCGGCTTGGATCCCTTGGCTGCTGAACTGGGACCGGCAGATGTATTTCTTCTATGCCTCATCGCTGCTCCCCTTTATCTGCTTGGGGCTTGCTCTCATGCTGTCAGAGCTCGACGGATGGGTACCAGAAACCCCCTCGCCAGAGGCACAACCCTGGCGTCACAAGTGGGCTGCCTGGGGACAAAGCGTCCTGCTTGGCCGTGTGATCGTGTGTGTCTTCATGGGACTCGTCATCGCTAACTACGTGTGGATTCTGCCCATTCTGTACGGTGTACCCATCAGCCCCGATCTGTGGAGGCTCCAGCACTGGCTACCAACCTGGTAGCCCGGTGGCTCCATTAGTACTGGGCGACGGCCTATTCCGCGTGCGCATTGAGAACAGCGTCAGTGGACACCCGGCCCGCCCCCAACACCATTAATGCCAGCAACGACACCACCACCAAACACGTCATTTGCGCACTTGAGGTGGTGAAGCCGTAGTGACCGCCCGTCATCAGGAAGTAGCCGTAGCCGGCTTCCGCGACCGCTCCAATAATGGCGAAAAGTGGGGTAAGGAACCCCAGCAGAATACCGACCGCACAGAGCACTAACGCGAGCCCCAAGACCACCGTGAACGGATACGCATTCGGCATCCCCCACTTTGCGAGCACGCGGGAGCTTTCCTTCACTCCATGCCCGAAGAAGATTTGGTAGCCCTGTGCACCGACGACCAGGGTGAGAGTGAGCCTAAGGAGAAGAAGCACAAAATCGTGCAGCCACGGGCGGTCAAGCATGAAGACAATTGTAGTGGCGGCAGCACGGAACATAACGCTTCCACGCCCGCCGTCACCTTCTCTCCACCAGAGCAGACCGGTTATATTCAAACAAGATGTAGCAGGCGGTTGTAAGACCTAGGCTCCAGCAGGAAAGCAGAATATCTCCCTGGTTCGTCCATGCACCCTCCCCACATTGGCAGCGCCGTGGGTAAAGTCCCTAAAGACGGATGTTTTTTCAGACCTGATGTGTAATGTTGCTGTTAAATACTCCCCTGCTGAGAGACGGAGTTGGTGGCCGAGGCCGGTTGCTTCACCCACAGATGCTGGTAGATGCCGCTATGTTTGAGCAATTCGTCATGTGTGCCGCGTTCTGCAATGTGCCCGTTCTGTAGCACCAAAATTTGGTCAGCTGAACGCACAGTCGTCAGATGGTGTGCGACAACCAGGACAGTGCGGTTGCGGGCAAGTTCTGTGATGGCCTGCTGCATTTTGGTTTCGTTGACGGGGTCAACGTTGGCGGTGACTTCATCCATGATGAGGATGGGTGCATCTTTGAGGAATGCTCTGGCTACGGCGATACGTTGGCGTTGACCGCCTGACAGTCCGACACCGTTTTCGCCGACCATAGTGCCATAGCCGTCTGGCAAGGTGGTAATGAAGTCGTGGATGCGGGCGAGTTTGGCAGCAGCTATAACTTCTGCACGGCTAGCCTTAGTGTTTCCGATTCGAATATTGCCTTCAATGGTGTCGGCGAACAGTTGAACGTTTTGCATCACAATAGATATGCGGGACAGCAGATCGTCGTAATCCATGTCGCGCACGTCGACGCCACCTACGGTGATACTGCCCTCATCAGTGTCCCAGAAACGTAGCAGCAGGTTCGTGATGGTCGTTTTCCCTGATCCGGACTCACCTACCAGGGCTGTTAGCGTGCCCTCTGGGACGGTGAAACTTACCTTGTTTAGGGCATTTCGTCCCGGTTCGTATGCGAAAGTAACTTGCTCAAAGCAAATGCTACTGCCATGGCTGATAGCAGGATGACGTGGTTGCGGCACGGCGGGAGCTTGCATCACCTTTTGGATACGCATATAGGAATCGCTGACTTTCACATAGTTCATCCAGTGCGTTTCTAGCGCGGTGAATGGTTTGTAGAACTCGCGCCCGATCACCACGAAGATCAGGTAGGACAACACAGGCAACCAGCCACCAAGCGTCATGAAAAGACCGACACTTACTACCACCCAAAACGCTAAGTCGACCAGGAATGAGTAGATGGTGAGGGTGAACGCCTTGTTTTTGGTTGCTACGGTGGACGCTGTCTGAAAGTCCGTGATCGCAAGACCCAGCCTAGTTTCCAGCTTGTCGCTAGCAGTGAAAGCTTTAAGTACCGGCATACCGCGGATGAATTCGACGAATAATGCTGTCATGTCTGCCGCCCGGTCTCCGGCTTGTTTTTCCAGATGGTTGGCCTTCTTCACCCCGATGGTTAGCCAAGCGATCGCGAATGGAAGTGTTGACATCATCAACAAGGCCATCCGCCAGTCATAGACCACTAGGGCGATAAACAAAGTGAGTGAAACTATAAAGTCAGCGATCATCCTGGTCCACAGGTGTGCGACAACCATCTCCATAGCGTCCACATCGTTATGGATGATTTCCGAGATTTCGCCTAACCGTTCCTTGGTGTAATAGCCGAGGGACAAGGCACGAAGGCGTCTAATGACACTGGCACGCAGCTGATGGATTAAGTCGAAGCCAGCCAAATGTTTTTGTTTGTCCGCCAGGATGCCACTGAGTGCCTTGACGACCAGCAGCGCAACCAAGACGACGCCAGTCTGCAACAGGTTGGCCTGGTGGTTCATTACTGCTTCAACGGTTGTTATGGCGATCAGCATCATAGCCGTACCGCACAGCGCGTAGACAACGAAGCCTATTACCGCACCAACCAACAGGCGCCGACCGCGCGGGGTAAGTACCCAAAGAATCGAGCGAATCATGCTGTTTGACCTGCCTTGATATCCCAGCTGTCTACCAGGTGCTGAGCGCGCACCAGGCGTTGATAGGTTTCACAGCGCGACAGTAACTGTTGGTGCGTTCCAGCATCAACGACGCTGCCTTCATCTAGCACGATAATCTGATCGGCGCTGACGATCGTGTCCAAGTGATGGGCAATAGTAATGACCGTCTTATCTTTGGTCAGTTCATCAATAGCTGTCTGAACCAGCTCCTCATTCCCAGAATCAAGGGCGCTGGTTGCTTCGTCCAACACGACGATCTCAGCATTTTTCAGCATTGCCCTGGCAATGGATATTCGCTGTTTTTCCCCTCCCGAAAACTTCACCCCAACCTCTCCAGCCATCGTTTGATAGCCCAGCGGTAAAGCCTCAATGAACTGGTGGATCTGAGCACGCTTAGCCGCATCGACCACTTGCGAATGGCTAGCATTGGGGTTTCCCACCTTAATGTTGTCCTCTAACGTCAAGTTGAATAAGAACACGTCCTGTGCGACCAGACCAAAGCTTCGCCTCCAGTCATGCTCTGACACATCGGCAAGACTGCGCCCACCCACAGTGATTCTCCCCCGGTCGGGTGTCCAAAAACCCATCAGCAGGTGCGCTAACGTCGTTTTTCCACAACCAGAAGAACCAACCAGAGCGTTGACGCTGCCGCGTTTAAAGGTCAGGTTTACGTCTTTCAATGCAGGCACCTGTTTATTGGGGTAAGTGAACGAAACGCTGTCTAGAACGAGATCACCCTCAACCGACAATTCAGTAGCGTCTCGCTGAGCGGGTGCGGGCTGCCCTAGGATAGAGCTAATCCCCGTCATGGCCTGGTTAAACATGAATCGGTAATGCTGTAAAGTTGCAATCTTTGCCACCGCAGCGCTAAACGTCCCAGACAAAACCATGGCAAGGATCAGTCTTTCCACGCTTATTTGGCCGTCTTGCAGTAGCAGCAAACCTACAATCACTGTGCCCACCATGCCTGATTCCATGAAGAGAGTGATCAACCCCATCGGTACGGCGATATCGTTCATCGACGTAGAAACCCATCGCACATACTCCTCTGAGGCATCAATGGCCTTAGCAGTTTTGTCTTCGCTCTTTCCAAAAGCCTTTATCACAGCAATATTGGCCACGTACTCAACGAGACGTTCTTGCATGGCAGTCATATAACGAGCGACGGTAGCAAACCCGGTAACCCACTTCGGGCTCGCTAGTCTGCGCACCACCCACATCAGTGGCAAACCGATCACCATCACTAAAGCCAACCGCCAATCCACTGCAAGCATCACTACGAATACCACTAGTGGTAGCCCTGTGGCTGACATCGTCTCTGGCAACCCGTGAGCCAAAAATACCTCTACTTGTTCCACATCATTTTTCATCACGCTAACGAGATCACCGGTACGGCGAACGTGGAAGAATCCCAGCGGCAACGCCTTCAAGTGCTTAAGGATGTGTAATCGCAAGTCAGCTAGGCTGCCGTAGGCAGCCCGATGCGCCAACCAGGTTGCACAGAATACGCAGCCAGATTTAACTAGCAAGACCACCAGCAGCACAGTCGCCCACACCCACACCATCCGGGCGGTCAAATCATCGACGAAATACCGCGCCACTAGATGAATCACCACTATCGGCACCAGCAAATCTAAGGAGACCGACATCACGTTCATTATGTTCGCCAAGCGGCTTGAACGCTTCGTCTGCTTAACTAACTCTTTTTGCGTGTTCACTACTCAACCGCCAATAAAACAGAATTATCATTCGATTTTGAATGTAAAAAATAAACGCTACGTGTCGACCACTCTCTCATAGAGAGTTCACCCCTTCGTAGTAGCACTGCATAATGAGGTCAAGGAGTTTCATGGCTTGAGCCTCGTTCTCAAAATGACGGGCCACTTCCAACAAGCCTTCAACAAAGTTGTTGGCCAACACATGGGGCAAAAGTGCGGGCAAATTCTCAGCAGCGCACCTAGCCATCGACCGACCAATATGCGCCTCAACAGCGGAAATCAGCTTGCTTTTAGCCCCTTCATGGATGCTGCCTTGACTCTTGTCCATCAAGATGACGAAAGCCCGGTGATGGGTCAATAAAACCTGTAGATAACCGTGTGTCACTGCCAAATAACGCCCCAGAGGGTCAGCTGCATCTGCCTGTTCCTCCGCTATCGCAATCTGCTCAAAGTCAGTTGGAACGTCAGCGATCACTGCATCAAACAGCTCGCTCTTATTCTTGAAATACGAATATAACAAGCTGGTTGATACCTCTGCTTGGGCGGCAATATCAGCCATCCGCGCCTCGCGAAAACCCTTATCATAAAAGACGTGCATGGCAGCAACAAGCATGCGATCACGAATCTCCGGTTTCAAGACCTGAACCATAACAACCTTCTCAATAGCGAACCATCGTTCGTTATTGAAGTTAGTATTACCTAAACAATTTGTCAATTGTACGGACACTCCCACTGCCCCACCTCCTCGCTCCCACTTCACAGAGGTAAGAACACAAAAATTGATAATCCCCGTTAATCACGTATCTATCCTGTACACCAAAAGTTTTAGGGAATAACCGAAGTATCTCCGTAGGCACTCTTCGTGTGGGATAATCACTGCTATGAACACTGATAGTGAACCTTCTACTCTGCCGGTGTTCGGCGTCGGACCAGCTTATGTAGCAGGGATTTTCACCCTCACGATTCTGGCGGGACTTGCCACCTACCTTGGGTGGATAGCGAAGGCAGCCGTCACCCCACGTTGGTTGCGGATCGTATTCATCACCGCCGGAGTGCTGACTGCCATTGCAGGAATCACGATATGGTGCCTAGCCGTGATCGGCGCCCGGTCGGTAGAAAAAATAAAAAACAACCAGTTGATGACAGACGGCATCTACGCCTGGGTGCGACACCCTGTGTATGCAGCGTTCCTCTTCATCAATACAGGTATTCTCCTCACACTGGGGAACTACTGGCTGCTTATCCTTCCATTTGTCTACTGGATTTCGTTGAGTGTGTTGATGAAATACACGGAGGAACGGTGGCTCACTCGCCACTACGGACAGCGTTACCTCGACTACGCCCAACACGTCAACCGCGTCATCCCCTGGCCTCCTACCTAGCTCACTCAGACACAGAACGTAGGGTGGCTACCCGCTTTCCCCGTCGACCTACACGCATACCGGACTGACACCTAGCTTGATCCCAATTGCAGCCCAATTCGTGCCAAAATTGTGCCAAAATCGTGCCGCATTGTATGTTCCGTGCCAGAATTATGGCTCTACAACAGCTACATCCACTCGACATTTTCGATGACGTTCGCTTCAAAAATACGCTTTGAACAGCGGTAATAAAGAAAGACCCCCTGGTCACATATGACCAGGGGTTTTCTCTTGTGGAGCTAAGGGGAATCGAACCCCTGACCTTCTCGATGCGAACGAGACGCGCTACCAACTGCGCTATAGCCCCAGACCTCCCCCACTGTACCAGCGAGGGAGGGAAGGTTAGAAATCACTAGCCGACGTCCCTGTAGCCACCACGGCGCGAGAGGTCAAAGCGGACAACATTGTCTGCGGCTTCACACGCGTTCCAATAGTCCATGCTGCGGCCGCCGGAGTAGTCACCGACGGCGTAGGGATCATCATACTGGTAGCCGGCCGCTGCCTCGTCATACGTGTATTCCGATTCGCGGTGGGTAGTGGAGTCAGGGTAGCGGGAGGCATTAATACGCACTCGGCCGAAGCGATCCCGCAGGTAGCCGCCATCATCGTAGGAGAACTCTGCCGCGTGGGCCGCCATGTACTCCTCCATGAACGGACGGGTCTCAAGATTGTCAAAGAGGGGGTCTCCATCATCCACATCAACCAGCGAGTACTGGCCGTGAAAACTTAGTGCGGGGGTTTCTTCTTCCTCCCGGTAGCCATATTCGGCCCGCTGTGCTCGCGCCCGGCGCATCTGGGTAAGGCGCCGCTGCCGGAGTTCCTTCTCCAGCCGGACTTGGCTACGGAGGGCGGCCAGGTAGAACGCAATAACACCGCACCAGGCTGCCGGGGCGATCCATACCAGGCCTCCCAGTACCGCTGCTGCCGCAATCATCGGGATAAGGAGAACGGCGAGCACAAGGAAGATAACTCGGCGTCGCTTGTAGCGTTTTTGCGCTGCAGCTTCCGCTGCTACGGGGTCATATCCGCCACGGCCGCGCCGGCGTTCTACCTCCGCGATGTCGTCGGCTGTCAGGGTAAGCTGTGGGGCAGGCTCAGGGATATTGCGGTCCTTCTTAGTGAAGCCGGAAATCTTGGCGGCGAGAGTGCCGCTGAGACACGAGACGGGAGATGTGCCGCTCGCAGCAGAGTCGACGTCATCACTGTTGTCGTCTGCAAATTCCGTTTCGGCAATGTCGGCGTCGAGGTCGTCCTCACGCTCGTCTGTGTAGTCGTCGACCACATCGTCTACACCGTCCTCGGTGTCCGCAATCTCCTTGATGGCTGCAGTTTCCTCGGTAGCTGTGCTGTCCGCAGCGTTCTCATCCTCTTCTGCATCGCCGTCAACAGGATCAGTGGCCACTGCGGCTTCAGACTGGGTCTCGTCCTCTTCAGCGTCAACAGAAGTATCGCTATCGGTGTTGGTATTCGCAGCGAGGTCAGTTTTCTCCGTGTCTGAGTTCTCCGTCTCCACAATCTTTGTTGCCGCAGCACCGGGGACAATTCCGGCGTCCATCACGGTGGTCGTATCGATCTCCGCTTCATAGTTGTCGAGGCTTTCCTGCAGAAGCTCCGGGGTGATGACGATTTCCTCGGTAGGCGCGTCCGATACGACAGCGTGCGCGTCCGGGCCAAAGATATCGTCGGCAAAGGGCAGTGTTGCTTGGATTACCTCAGGGGAGGTCTTAGCTGCCATCGTGCTGGTCCTTTCGGAGGACTCCACAGGGTCGTTGGTTGGGGTGGAATCGGCAGAGATTACGGCAGGGTCGACCGTTAGCCGCTTAGCGTGCTTCCGGGCACTGCGTCGACGTGTTTTTTCCACGGGTCCGAGAGTCTGTGCTGCGGCAGTCTCCTCATCGTCTATCAGGCGGGGGGTAATGCGCCGACGAGGTTTGAGCTGTCGATCGTCACCGCGGTGGAGGACACGAGTTGCGGAGAAGGCAGCGGAGGTGCGACGAATCGGCTCCTTGGTATTGACCACCATCGGGAGCAGTACCAAGAGCCATACGACTACCAGCAGAATAATAAGAAGTGAGCTGGCCACTGTTTCGTCACCTACTCCACATGTGTCTTGACGTTGGAGGTGTTCCCCAGCAGAAGACGATGGTCTTCTGCTGGGTACCGCGAAAATTCACTGTATTTCTAGGCTAACCAGCATTTTTGCGCATTCATTTACGACACACCGGAGAGCCCATCATTAGCACAACGTTTCACTAATTGACTTAGTTCCCACTAGTAACATCGGCTTCTCTGGCACCTTCTGTTACGTCATTGGGGCTAACAACCCTGAGCCAACATCTCCCATACAAAACCCCACAATGCTAGAGGCGCTGCGCTTTCCCCGCCCCCACAAGACGACCAACTGCTCCCTGCGGCAACTCCTCCACCGTCACCGCCCACAGTTCATGCGTTAAATACCTCCCTTTAATGCGTAAATAGCGCTGCAGCACCCCCTCCTGGTGCATCCCCACCTTTTCCAACACACAACGGCTCGCCGCATTACTAGGATGCACCGTTGCCTGCACGCGATGAAGCCGCATTACCTCAAAGGCATAGTCCACAGCCAAAGCCGCAGCCCGTCATTTGACTGTCCACCCAATAGCCCACAGTTACACCGCGCACCGCCCCATACTCCACATTATTGAGCAACACCTGCCCCGCAATCTGGCCGTTAAGTACGATGACGAAAGGGACCATCACCCCCATGCGACGCCCCTCCATGAACCACCGATATGTATCCCGCCACTGCTGCGCCGGAGGCCGTTCCTTCCAATAGAGCGGGTCTTCAGGATCCGGTTCCCACTCAGCAATCTCCCGCTGCGAACGGGCACGCGACGACATCACCGCAGTTCCATCAGACCACCGCGGCGACCGCAAATACACGTCCCCCGCAGAGACGCGAATACGTTCAGTAAGGAGCTCTTCTTCCTTAACACTCCACAAACTAGCGGCGTTGCGCCAGGAACAGCACGTCCACTTCTTCACCAGTTCGAACCTCTGTGACATCCGGAGGGACAACAATGAGCGCATTGGCCTCGGAGAGAGATGCCAGCAGATGGGAGGTTGACGGGTTCGCGCCAGCCAACGCCTGCACCAAATACTCGCCCGTCGCCTCATCGCGCATGAGCTGGGCACGCAAGTACCCAGCGCGCCCCTTCATCGAGGTTACCGGAGTAATAGTACGAGCTCGGATAATACGGCGGAGTGGGTGCCGTTTACCCAGAGCAATACGAATCATGGGGCGCACCATCAGCTCAAACACCAACAATGCTGACACCGCATTAGACGGCACAAGGAAGGTCGGAATCTGGTCTGCACCTAGCAACCCGAAACCCTGTA
>OKDF01000489.1_pt1 | contig 11366 bp, 11 predicted proteins | sample 1613721 | NCBI WGS metagenome assembly OKDF01 (sample SAMN04436873, study PRJEB24849) | human gut metagenome | biome: human gut; feature: NICU; material: stool | host: Homo sapiens | place: USA: Saint Louis, MO | collected 2011-09-21
GACGCGGTCCCGGCGCTCAAAGAGATTGAGGGGAAGTACTCCATTGGTGGTGCGCTTCTGAGTAATGAAAAAGGCACCGAGAGCGGCGATCCCCACCAGAAGAGCGGTAATAACCAGCGGGTTCTTAAGCCCAGAACCGGCGTGGGTGAGACCGAAAACGATAGCAGCTGATCCGAGAGTGGCCAGAATCGCACCCCGTACATCCAGGGGCACTCGCTGTCCCTGTACTGGGCTCAATGCAAAGCGCCCAGCGACCACAATAAACACACCGATGGGCACGTTAATGAGGAAAATCCACTCCCACGAAATCGTTGTCAATGCTCCACCGATGATGAGGCCGAATACTGAACCGAGACCGGTCATTGCTGACCATACAGCAAATGCCTGGTTACGAGCCTTTCCAGGAGGATAGGTCACGACAATGAGGGCCATACCGGAGGGCGAAGCTACCGCAGCTCCCAACCCCTGTAGGACTCGGGCCAGAATGAGCATGAGTGGCCAGCGAGCGAGGCCACACAGTAGCGAGGCGACAGTAAAAATACCGACGCCAATGAGGAACGCACGCTTGCGTCCCAAAACATCCCCAATACGTCCGCCGAGAAGGAGAAGCCCGCCGTAGGCCAAAGCGTAGGCGGTGATGACCCAGGAGCTGGCTGATTCAGAGAGACCCAACTCCCGTTGGATGGGAGCAAGAGCAAGGTTAACGACGGTGCCATCGACCACCACCATGAATTGGAGGAGAGAGAGCACCAAAAGCGGGAGACCGAATACGGTCACCTTCTCCTGAGTCGTAGCAACCTGGGGAGTATCAGTCATGGGGGAACTCCTTCGCAGGGGTTTCTAACGTGTCCAAGGTGAGGCGGGAAACATCGCCCACCACGATAATGGCCGGTACAGAAACCCGATTACTCACTAGACTATCTGCCATTTGTTCCAAATCGCCATTTACCACTGCCTGCGTGGTATGAGTTCCCTGCGAAATAGCACAGATTGGAGTACCTTCCGCGCGTCCTGCGGCGAGAAGCGCCTGAGCAATTACAGCGCTCCGCTTTACTCCCATGAGGATGACAAGTGTTTCCGCACTCCGCGCTAACGCCTGCCAGTCGGGGTCAGCGTCTGCGGAATGCCCAGTGACGATGGTGACCGCCTGCGCCACTCCCCGGTGGGTAACGGGGATACCTACACTTGCCGGCACTACTAGGGCAGAGCTAATACCAGGAATGATGGCGACGGGAATGCCTGCGGACTGGCAGGCGAGAGCTTCTTCCCCACCACGGCCGAAGAGGAAGGGGTCTCCGCCTTTCAGACGAGCTACCGTCTTTCCCTCTCCAGCTGCCTCCACTATCCGCTCGTTGATGTCGTGCTGGGTAACGCTGTGGTCTCCTGGATGGTAAGGAGTCTTCCCGACCTGAATAATTTCCGCCTGCTGAGCATGCTCCAGCACCACAGGGTTGACCAGCCGATCCACAAAAACCACATCTGCGGCAGCAAGTGCGTCGACCGCCGCCAAAGTGAGGAGGCGGGGGTCTCCGGGGCCGGCGCCGACCAGAATGACACGACCGGTGGATGGATGAGAAGGAGAGGTCATGCGTTTCCTTCGCGGGGCCGGAGGTAGTGTTGGGCTGCACGGACAAAGCGCCGAGCCACGGCTGGTCGTGCCACCGGGTGGGTGTGTAGATAGCTGGCATAGATAGTGGAACTTACCCATCCTTCAGCAATGACGTTCTGATTGTCGTAACTCTCCCACTGCCAGGCTGTATTCAGGCGCCGCCGGGCTGCCGGCGCTGTGATGCACGTTCGGTGGAATTCGTGTCCGCTAATCTGCTCGCCTGGGCGGAATGCCCAGGAGGCGCCAGTACACGTTGCCTCCCGATACCCCATGGTCAGTTGTTCACTGAAGGTTGTATGGCAGGGAAGAACACCTGCTAGGGGTGTTCCGTCGAGTGCCGCGGAAAGGTACACTAGCCCCGCGCATTCAGCCCAGATTGGCAAACCTGCGGTAGCGGCAGCTCGAATACTCGCCAACAGCGTGCGGTTCTGGGTGAGGTCGGGGAGGTGTTCTTCGGGGAAGCCTCCAGGGATGAGGAGTTGCGCTACATGGGCGGTGGAACCGAAGGGAATCCGTGGGGCGTCTGCGGCGAGATTCATCCGGCCGTCGTAGAGGCCTATCACACCTTCCACAAGCGCAAGTCGGTGTCCTTCCGCTCCATAACGGTAGAGAGGAAGAATAGCATCTTCGCCACACAGGACAGGGTCGAGATTGCGGGAGGGCTGCCCACTTGCCACCTGGTGGTAACCAGGGTCGATGTAGTCGGGGCCGACTTTGAATCCACCGACACTACCGTTGGGAGCATAAAGATTCCGAAACGCGCGCAGAAGACCTGCAGTAACAAGAGTCTTCCCAAAGTGTGATTGCATACCGGCGATAACAAGGCCCGGCGCAACTGGGCTTACCATTCGATCCCTTTTTGCCCACGTCGGCCCACATCCATGGGGTGTTTAATTTTCTCCATAGAGGTGACGAGATCGGCGGTGGCGATGAGTTCCGCGGGTGCTCGTCGGCCGGTGATAACAACGTGCTGTTTCCCTGGGCGCTGCTGTAGCGTGTCAATAACTTCTGCACTATCGACCCATCCACGTTCGAGCACATAGGTGAACTCATCAAGAAGGTAGAACCCATACTCTTCGGCAGAAAGGCGACGGGCAATTTCCGCCCAGCCGGCTGCTGCTGCGGCGGCGGGATCGTCATCCTGGTGGTGTCGAATCCACGACCAGCCACTTCCGAGTTTGTTCCAGTCGACGGGAGCACCCTGCCCGGTGTCATCGTGGAGTGCTCCGAGTTCTCGGAAAGCGCTCTCCTCTCCTACTTTCCACTGGGGGGGGATTTCACGAATTGGAAGACTGCCAGGGGGATACCCGCGGTCCAGGCGCGCAGTGCCATCCCGAATGCCGCTGTGGATTTTCCCTTTCCGTCACCGGTGAATACCACAGTGGTGGGGAGCTGGCGTCGTTGGTGGGTGGTGAGTCCGTCAGTGGGGGCGGGTTGGGCAAGCTGCCCCTGGGGCATCGTCGCCTTCTATTCTGCTGGTAGTCCGTCACTGAAGAGAGACTGATACAGCGGGCACCTGGCACCTCTGCAAGGCGTTGTGCCAGACCCAGCCTGATTCGGCCTTCTTCGCAATCTACTACCAGGGTACTAGCCGGAAGCCCACGTAACTGCTGTGCCACGATAAGGGCCTCTTCGCGTGGCGAGTACCCTGGGTAGCTGGAGACGGTAGCCCGCCCATCGGTGAGGATGACAAGGGCTAAGGCGATGCCGTCGTCTTTGGCGTGTTCCCGGTTGAGAAGGGAGACAGCCTGGCGCAGAGCTCCTGTAAGTGGGGCGCGTCCTCCCACAGTGAGGGTGTCGAGGGCCGTTGCCGCCCGATCGAGCGAGCGGGTGGGGGGAAGGACCTCCCGTCCTTCTGCTCCCTGACAGTCAATAAGGGCAACTTTGTCTCGATGTTGGTAAGCGTCTGTCAGGATGTCTCCCATGAGGGTACGTACGGCGGAGATCCTGGTTCGTGCGGCCATTAACCCGAAGGTGTCCACTAAAAAGACGACGAGCGTTTCGCGAGTGCCGTGGGTTTCCGCACTGCGGAGGCACCGGGCGGCGGTGTGTGCGGTATACCGGAAGGAGCGGTCTGCGGTGGAGCGCTAGCTGGAGGAGTCTATGGTGGAGCGCTAGCCTGCAGCAGCTCAGAAATTTGATCTTCCGACATTTGGGGTGGATCAAAGGGGGCCCGACGCCGTCGATGTGGGAGTGCCAGGAGGGCAGCCTCTCGCAAGTCCTCATCGGTGACGGTGCTCCGCCCTTGCCACGCGGCGTGGGCACATGCCGCGCGCGTCATCACAACATCGGCGCGCAGCCCATCCACCCCAGCGTGAGTGGCAATGTGGGATATGCGCAGCACTACCTCGTCGGAGATCTCTACCGTGGGGAGCAACTCGCGGGCGGTGCGGAGTCGTGCCCGCAACTGTCTGGTGGAGTCCTCCCACTTCTGGGTAAAACCGGAAGGGTCGGCATCATAGGCGAGCCTCCGGCGCACAATCTCCACTCGCTGGGCGGGATCGGAAACGGGCTCACTCTCCACACTAAAGCCGAAGCGGTCGAGAAGCTGTGGACGTAGTTCTCCCTCTTCTGGGTTCATCGTCCCCACCAGAATGAACGACGTCTGTGCGGTATGCGAGAGACCTTCCCGCTCAACATGCACAAATCCCGTGGCTGCGGCATCGAGGAGGACATCCACAAGGTGGTCTTTCAGCAGGTTGATCTCATCAACGTAGAGGACACCACCATCTGCTTGGGAGAGAAGCCCAGGTTGAAACTGGTACTTCGAGGATTCCAGGACTGCCGCTACATCAAGAGATCCCACCACACGGTCTTCGGTGGCCCCAAGTGGAAGTTCGACGATGGGATACTCCGCTTTCCCCAGAAGCGGAGCCATTCCGCGCACTGCGGTTGTCTTGGCCGACCCTTTGGCTCCTCGAATCACCACTCCGCCGATTCATGGATCAATGGCAAGCAGGCAGAGAGCTTCTCGCATCTGATGCTGCCCAACGATAGCTGCGAAGGGGTAGGCGGGTGGCGGAGTGGCCGATACGGTTCTCATAGAGGGAAGCTATGGGTGTTCGTGGGACGAAATGAAGCGATCAGACGTATACCATGGGAAGTGCCCTTCTCCCCTCGTGGGAACGTTTCTTCTGAGCATCGCTTAGCAACACACTTCACAAGGATGGATGAATGACTGCAGCACATTATGATCTTGTCGTCATTGGTACCGGCTCTGGTAACTCACTTTTCGATGAACGCTTTGACAATCTGAAGATCGCTCTCTGCGAGGACAAGATTTTCGGTGGCACCTGCCTCAATGTCGGGTGTATTCCCACCAAGATGTTTGTTTACCCCGCTGATCGTATTCATGACCTGGAGGATCTGGATCGTCTAGGCGTCAACGCCCAGGTTAATGAGGTGCGGTGGACGGAAATCGTCGATCGAGTGTGGAACCGCATCGATCCTATCGCCGCTGGTGGCGAACGTTACCGTGTGGAAGACTGCAGCAATATCGATGTTTATGGGCATGCTGAATTCATTGGCAAAAAACGTTTCCAGGTAACTGACCGCAACGGCACCGACACTCATGAAATCACCGCCGACCGTGTTGTGCTGGCGGCTGGCTCGCGCGCGGCTGTTCCCGGATTGGTCACCGAGTCTGGGGTGCAGTACTACACTAACGAAGACATTATGCGCATCGACCGTGTTCCGGAGCATCTTGTTATTCTCGGCTCGGGCTATATCGCCACCGAGTTCGCCAATGTATTTTCTGGGATGGGCGCACAAGTGACACTGATCGGCCGTTCCCAGGTGCTCCTCAAGCACCTTGACCATGAAATTGCTGAACTCTTTACAAAGATCGCACGCAAGAAATGGGATGTTCGGCTCGGACAGGGCACTACGGCCATCGACCAGATAGAAAAGCAGCGTGAAGATGGCTCCTCGTACCTCGAGACCACCGTCACCTTTGAGGACGGTAGCACGGTTACTGGCGATGCTTTCCTCGTTGCTACCGGCCGTACTCCCAACGTTGATCGCCTGGGGCTCGAGAACGGCTCCGGTGTCACGGTTGACAAGGGCCGTGTCGTGGTCGATGAGTTTGGCCGCACTACCGCACCTGATGTGTGGGCCTTCGGAGATATTTCGTCCCCTTATCAACTCAAGCATGTTGCTAATGCGGAGATGCGCGCTGTCCAACACAACCTCATGGCGGATTCGCCTGCAGATTATCAGGAGATGCCCCACCAGGTGGTTCCGGCTGCTATCTTCACCAACCCTCAGATTGCCAATGTCGGTCTCACTGAGGAGGAAGCCCGTGCTAAGGGTGACTCAGAGGGCTTCTCTGTGACAGTCAAAGTTCAGAAGTACGGTGATGTCGCCTACGGCTGGGCCATGGAAGATAAGCACGGGATCATCAAACTCATTGCGAACGCGGCAACTGGTGAGCTGCTCGGGGCACACCTCCTCGGGCATGAAGCTAGCCTGCTTATTCAGCCCATTATTCAGGCCATGAGCTTCCATCTAAAGGTTTCTGACATGGCGCGGGGTCAATACTGGATTCACCCTGCATTGACCGAAGTTGTAGAGAACGCTTTGTTGGGTCTCGGTATTCAGTAACATGTGAGACGACTCTGCAACGTGGCCACCAACATATTGTTGTAGCTGGTGGCTATGTTTTTATTGGACCTTTCACACACGGGAGAAAAGACAACCATGCTTCGCACTCGCTTCCTGCGCAAGACTGGAGCAACTCTTGCCGCACTAGCGTTGCTTTGTGCTCTACCGTCGGCCGGCCTTCCCCGGGCCAACGCCGATGACGCCATTGACCAAGACGAAGTCCCGATGAAGGATGGCCTCCCCGCTATCCTGAACCATTGGGACTGTCGCTCTGCCGAGCATCCGACTCCAGTCATCATGATTCACGGGACATTCTCACGTCAGCTGAGCCAGATTGACGTCACCCAGATGCTGCACGATAACGGTTACTGCGTCTATGGGATTAATGCCGGCTACAACCCTAATACTCTCTACACCAAGATGAACCCCGAGTATTACGGACTTGCCCACGTTGATGAAACAACAGCGCAGGTAAATGCTTTCATTGAAAAAGTTAAGCGTAAGACTGGCGCAAAGAAAGTTGACCTCATCGGGCACTCCCAGGGTGGACTCATTATTCGCAATCGGATTACCCGCTACGGTGGGAAAGACGTACGCGTTGCTATGTTCCTGTCTGGTACTCATCATGGCACCACCCTCATGGGTGCCGCGACCATGGTGAAATACGCTATGCCCCACCTTTTCCCAGTAATTGCCGAGCCGATCGTCGGCCCGGCGGTCTACGAACAGATGGTGGGCTCGCCCTTCATGACCAACCTCAACAAGCATCGGGATACGGTCTCTGGTGTGACCTACGTCGTCATGGTCAGCCCAGATGACAAACAGGCCACTCCTTGGAAATCTGGCTTCATCACTAACCCCGTGAAGGGTGCCACCGTGTTTAATATCGACATTAAACAGTTGTGCAGCATCCCTGCGGATGACGAAATCGGCCATTCCGACACCCACATCGATTACCGGGCACTGCGGGTTATTCGTTGGGCATTGTCCCAATCCACACGACCAGGCGCACATCCGAATTGCCTCGCTAATAGGTAGCGTCGGGTTAACGGATCCGCCACTGCGTATATCTCCTCATCACTGTCCTGCGCGCTAGCGCGCAGGACAGTGATCTATTGTGCACCGGAGAAGTTCCACCTGTGCTTCCTCCACCGCTGTGGCAGAAATAGGCGGCTTATGCAACACAAAACCAGTCTTGCCCACGGACTGTGCAACCTGCCGCAGCCATAGCTGGCGAACCGCATCATTGTGGAAAAAACCGGGCAGTGTGTCCCCCACACAACCCCATCACCATTTTTCCGGCTGCTGCAGAGTGTTTCACTGCCTTGTCGAGACCACGGCTCCGCACCCACTGCAGATCAGCCAGTGGGTCTTTACTCCCCGGCAAGACGACAGCATCAGCACTCTCTACTTCCCCTGGCCCTCTCACCCAATACACGTCGATGCCTGGCTCATAGGACAACGCTTCAAGATCCGTCGCATTGGCCAGGCGTGGGAAACGGATTGCGGCGATACGGAGCCGTTCTGTCCCCACTGCTGGCTGCGGCACCCCAACGTACTGGTCCTCCACTGCTTGCAACGAGTCCTCCGCACCATACCAGTAGTTCGGAACATAGGGCACTACACCCACAACAGAAACTCCAGTGCGCTCCTCCACCGTCACAAGACCCGGTTCCAGGAGTGCTTCATCCCCACGAAACTTATTGACGATGAAACCTCGCAGCAGCGCCCTATCAGCTTCATCAAGGAGCTCATATGTTCCCACGAAGTGCGCCAGCACTCCCCCACGGTCAATATCCCCCACCACAATGACCGGAATCCTGGCGGCAGCTGCCAATCCCATATTAGCGATATCGATTGCACGCAAATTCACCTCAGCTGGAGATCCGGCCCCTTCGCACACCACAATGTCGTACTCGCGGCGCAACTGCTGAAGGTCCTCCACACATAGCTCCCGCAATACCTACCGGTCGGGGAAATAGTCACGGGCTCCGACATCGGCCACTGGCTTGCCGTGCACGATGAGCTGTGACAGTTGGTCACTACGTGGCTTGAGGATAATGGGGTTAAGGAAGGTCGACGGGGTGATACCAGCCGCTTGGGCCTGCACGTACTGTGCTCGTCCAATCTCTCCCCCGTTTGGGGTAACCGCAGCATTGTTGGACATGTTTTGTGCTTTGAAGGGAGCCACCCGCAGACCGCGTTGGCGCAGCGCTGCGCATAATGCGGTGACGAGCATAGATTTTCCCGCATCAGAAGTACAACCGGCGATGAGAACCGCAGGAGCAAGTTCGTCTGTGGCAGCAGACTGGGCAATCTGGAGCACTGCATCAACGAGGGTCGTCATGTGCCTCTCTTTCCCTTTCACGCACACAAAGGGCATACCGAGTGTGTTGTTCTCAGTATGCCCTTGATGTGACGATGGCTTGCTAACGGTGTGCGGGATCCCCACTTCCGTCTGAGCGGATGGTCAGAACTTCGTACGAATCCTCTGTCACCAGAATGGTGTGTTCGAACTGGGCAGTCCAGAGATGGTCTCGGTTTTGCACTGTCCACCCATCGTCCCAAATATCGTAGGCCAGCGAGCCTAGGTTGATCATCGGTTCGACGGTGAGTGTCATACCCGGTTCCATGATGTCGATGATGGAAGGCTCGTCGTAGTGCAACACTGCCAGACCGTTGTGGAAGGTTGGGCCAACGCCATGGCCAGTAAAGTCGCGCACGACGTTATAGCCGAACCGCTTGGCATAGGACTCGATGACGCGACCGATAACATTCACCTGGCGACCTGGTCGAATCGTCTTAATACCGCGCCACATCGCCTCATGGGTGCGTTCTACAAGAAGGCGGTGTTCTTCGCTGGGTTCTCCGGCGAAAAATGTTGCATTCGTGTCGCCGTGTACGCCGTTCTTAAATGCGGTGACATCGATGTTGACGATATCGCCTTCCTGAATCACTGTAGAATCTGGAATGCCATGGCACACAATCTCATTGAGCGATGTACAGCAGGACTTGGTAAAGCCTCGATATCCTAGTGTGGAGGGGTAGGCGTCGTGGTCACACATGTACTCGTGCGCAATGCGATCCACTTCGTCAGTGGTCACGCCAGGAGCAACTGCTTCCCCGGCTACCTGCAGTGCATCAGCGGCAATTGTGGAGGCTTCCCGCATTGCCTCAATAACTTCGGGAGTCTGTACATAGGGTTCACCGATGGCCTCTTGTACATCGTCCTTCCACGCATATTCTGGCCGCTCAATGCCAGCGGGAACAGTGCGGATAGGGGTGGGTTTGCCAGGGTGTAGCGGTCCTCGAGTCATCAATAGTCCTCTCCCAGTGGGGTATTTCAAGTGGGGTGGGTAATGGGGTTACTGGGCAGAAAGACCTTGCTCATCGGCGATGCGCTGAGCTTCCTCAATAAGAGTGGGGACGATCTCCTTCTCCGGTACAGTCTTAATGACCTGTCCCTTCACGAAAATCTGTCCTTTGCCATTACCTGATGCACAGCCCAAATCAGCTTCACGAGCTTCACCTGGGCCGTTGACAACGCAACCCATAACCGCCACGCGCAACGGGAAGGATACGTCCTTGAGGCCTTCTTCGACCTCATTGGCTAGCTCAACAACATCCACCTGGCAGCGTCCACATGAGGGGCAGGAGACGATCTCCAGGCGCTTGGGGCGAAGGTTTAAACTCCGCAGAATAGCTTCGCCGACCTTAATCTCTTCCACCGGCGGCGCAGAAAGACTGACGCGAATAGTATCCCCAATGCCTCGTGCAAGGAGCGTACCGAAGGCAACCGACGACTTAACTGTGCCTTGGAATGCGGGGCCTGCTTCGGTAACGCCCAGGTGCAACGGGTAGTCACACTGGGCTGCCAGTAGTGTGTAGGCTTGCACCATCGTCACAGGATCATGGTGTTTCACTGAGATGGCGATGTCATGGAAGTCGTGCTCGGCGAAAAGACCTGCTTCCCAGAGCGCGGATTCGACGAGCGCCTCGGGAGTCGCCTTTCCATACTTTTCTAGCAGTCGTTTGTCGAGAGAACCAGCGTTAATACCAATACGGATAGGAATATTGGCGGCACGAGCGGCAGTGGCCACTTCCTTCACTCGTCCATCGAACTCACGAATATTGCCAGGGTTCACACGAACAGCAGCACAACCAGCATCAATAGCGGCGAAGATATAACGAGGCTGGAAGTGAATATCGGCGATAACAGGGATGGGGCTCTTTGCCGCGATTGCCGTCAACGCATCAGCATCTTCCTGCCGCGGACAGGCAACACGCACAATGTCACAGCCAGCAGCTGCGAGCTCTGCGATCTGTTGCAGAGTAGCGTTAGTGTCGTGGGTACGAGTGGTGGTCATCGATTGGACAGAGACTGGGAAATTGGAACCCACGCCCACACTACCCACCATCAGCTGACGGGTTTTCCGGCGCGGATGGAGTACCGGTTCGGGAGCTTCAGGCATTCCCAGATTCACATCGGCCACGATGATTCTCCTCTCGAAAAGCTCGGGGTGTCTTTCTGTATCACTTTCTAATGCTAGTCACTGCACACGTTTACTGCATAAGCCGCACTGGGTTCACCACATCGGCGACTACCGTCACGATAAACAACAAAACCAGGAGACCTACCACAATTGTGGTCAGTGGGAGCAGCTTGGAGTAGTCGGCTGGCCCCAATGGCTCTTTACCGTGGAGACGGCGGATGGCATCCCGCAGTTTCTCGTAGATGATGACCATCACGTGACCGCCATCCAAAGGCGGCAATGGGATGAGGTTAAAGAGTGCTAAGCAGAAGTTAATCTGTGCCAGCAGCATTAAGAAGACCGGCCAAGAGCCAAACGCTAGGGCATCACCACCCGCCACCGAAGCACCAACCACACTCATCGGGCTATTCGCTGACCGCTCGCCACCAAAAATGGATTTCACGAGGCCGGGAAGCTGGGACGGAATATTGACAAGGGCCTTTGCGATGGCTCCATTCAGATCCCAGGAGAAACTGACGGCAGCGGGCACGGCAGTCGCCACATTGTAGTGGCGGAGAGGTTCGAGCGGCTCCTGTCGAACGCTCACCCCAGCCACGGCAACCCGGCGAAGCGTCCCTTTGCTGTCTTTATCTGCACCCGGTTTTTTCACTAATCGCAGCGCC
>OKDF01000492.1_pt1 | contig 11285 bp, 8 predicted proteins | sample 1613721 | NCBI WGS metagenome assembly OKDF01 (sample SAMN04436873, study PRJEB24849) | human gut metagenome | biome: human gut; feature: NICU; material: stool | host: Homo sapiens | place: USA: Saint Louis, MO | collected 2011-09-21
TGGCCAATATTATCGGCGCGCCGCTGGGCGGATTGTTATTAAGCCTTGATGGCATCGCAGCGCCACCTTCCTCCCCGCGGAGACCTCCTTCCGCCCTGCTCCTATCACCGTCATGCACGCGCGGGAAGGCTGGATCGGCAACGACACCCGCCTGCGTGAGTTCTACGATGCCTGGGGCAAATACCTCAACCGCGCTGAAGTAGAGAACTTCCCGGCCGTCATTGCCGGCGGTGTGTTCGGAGGCATCGCCGGCGCCGCCACTGGATGGGCCATCGGATTCCTGGCAGGCGCACTGGTGGTCACTGGCATGCTGCTGTTCACCCTGGTTCCGGTGGTCGGCTGGGTGGCCTCCCCCTTCGTCTGGCTGGCGATCATCCCCGTCTTCCTGGCTGTATTCTTCGCAGTGGGTACTTCGGCTTCGGCGGCCGGCACCCCCATCGGTTCCCTCCTAGGCACCATGGTGGTGGGGCTCTTCTCTCCCAACGCCTCCACCCGCGAACTAGCATTGAAGGCCATCCGTGCCGGCCTTGCCCTCATCTTCCTTTGGTGGCTGCCGCCCTCGGTGGGGGATAAAGTCTCTACCGCGGCCGGCTCGGGAGTTGGGTCTACCGGCCCTGCCTCCGACAATAAAGGCGGCACCATCAATACCGAGAAGGGTGCCAAAGATGACGGCTCGCAGAACGAGAACACTGCCGCCCCGGCGCTATCACCGTCCCTCAACTCGGCGGGCGCTGTTCTCCGCGTCGCCTAGCCACCCCTGCTCTCCATAACAGTACCGCCCCTGCAGTATGCAGGGGCGGTACTGTTATGACCAAGACACCAGCCGGCACCAAGACGACAGCCGACCATCACTGAGTTATGAGCACTCGGCGCACTGCTTGCTGGCGGAATACTCTTAGCTTTCAGTGCGCTGGCCGGTAATCTGCAGGCTTTCCCCGTCGGCAGCCACCGTCACGTGGACCATGTCGCCGTCGAAGATTTCGCCCCTCAACAGCTCCTTCGCCAGCGCGTCCCCGATGGCCTGTTGGATCAGACGGCGCAGCGGGCGGGCACCGTAGGCGGGGTCGTAGCCACGTTCGGCCAGCCACATGCGGGCGGCATCATCCACATCCAGGGTGAGCCGGCGGGCGGACAGACGCTCGGCCAGCTCGCGCAGCTGAATGTCCACAATGCCCTTCAACTGTTCGGGTTGCAGAGCCGAGAACACAATAATGTCGTCCAACCGGTTGACGAACTCGGGCTTGAAGTTGTGTTTCACCGCCTGCATGATCTGTTCCTGCGTACCACCCGCACCCAGGTTAGACGTGAGGATAAGGATGGTGTTGCGGAAGTCCACCGTGCGGCCTTGCCCGTCCGTAAGCCGACCTTCGTCCAGCACCTGCAGCAACACGTCGAACACATCTGGGTGCGCCTTTTCTACCTCGTCAAAGAGGATGACGGAGTAGGGGCGGCGACGGATCGCTTCGGTGAGCTGACCACCGGATTCGTAGCCGACATATCCCGGAGGGGCACCGATGAGGCGGGCGACAGAATGCTTCTCCCCATACTCGGACATGTCGATGCGGATAATCGCATGCTTGTCGTCGAAGAGGAACTGGGCCAACGCCTTCGCCAGCTCCGTCTTACCCACACCGGTGGGGCCGAGGAAGAGGAAGGAGCCCAGCGGCCGGTTGGGGTCTGCCACCCCAGCGCGGGCACGGCGGACCGCATCGGACACTGCCTTCACAGCGTCTTCTTGGCCCACCACATTCTGCGCCAGTTCGTCTTCCATACGGAGCAGCTTCTGCCCTTCGCTTTCCAGCATGCGACCGGCGGGAATGCCGGTCCAGGCTTCGACAACCTCGGCGACGTCATCCGGGCCCACTTCCTCCTTCAGCATCATCTGCGAATACTCGCTGGTGGAGGCTTGGGAGTTTTCGGCTTCGGCGAGTTTCTTTTCCGCCTCGGGAATGCGCCCGTAGCGCAGCTCGGCAGCCTTACCCAGGTCGCCGTCGCGTTCAGCACGCTCGGCCTGCCCGCGCAGATCCTCCAGGGTTTCTTTGAGGTCGCGCACAGCCTCGATGGCGTTCTTCTCGTTCTGCCAGCGAGCCGTCAACTGCGCGAGTTTTTCCCGCTCGTCGGCGAGTTCCTGACGAAGTGCCACGAGGCGTTCGCGGGAGGCAGCGTCTTCTTCCTTGTCGAGGGCGAGTTCCTCCACCTCGAGGCGACGCACAATGCGCTCGGCGGTGTCGATTTCCTCCGGGGAGGAGTCGATTTCCATCCGCATCCGAGAGGCAGCTTCATCCATGAGGTCGATGGCCTTGTCCGGCAGGAAGCGGTTAGTGATGTAGCGATCGGAGAGAGTTGCAGCCGCCACCAGCGCGGAGTCCTTAATGCGAACACCGTGGTGCACTTCGTAGCGTTCCTTGAGGCCACGCAGAATACCGATGGTGTCTTCTACGGTCGGCTCTCCGACGTAGACCTGTTGGAAGCGCCGCTCCAGGGCGGCGTCCTTTTCGATGTACTTGCGGTACTCGTCCAGGGTGGTGGCGCCGACCAGGCGGAGTTCACCACGGGCCAGCATGGGCTTAATGATGTTGCCGGCGTCCATGCCGGAGTCACCGGTGGCACCAGCCCCAACGATGGTGTGGATCTCGTCGATGAAGGTGACGATCTCGCCGTCCGCATCCTTGATCTCTTGCAGGACGCTCTTGAGGCGCTCCTCAAATTCGCCGCGGTACTTGGCGCCAGCGATCATGGAACCCAGATCGAGGGCAATGAGGCGCTTGCCGCGCAACGATTCTGGTACATCGCCAGAGACGATGCGGCGGGCCAGGCCTTCCACGATGGCGGTTTTGCCAACGCCGGGTTCGCCGATAAGTACCGGATTGTTCTTGGTACGGCGGCTGAGTACCTGCACCACCCGGCGAATTTCGGCGTCACGCCCGATGACGGGGTCGATCTTGCCTTCGCGGGCGCGTGCGGTGAGATCCGTGGAGTACTTTTCGAGGGCCTGGTAGTTGTCTTCCGGGTTTTCGGTGGTGATGCGTCCGGAGCCACGCACAGAGGTGAAGGCTGCCTTGAGGTTTTCCGGGGTGGCGCCCATGGCCTGCATTGCTGTGGCGACGGCATGCCCACCAGTGGCGAGGCCGACCACGAGATGCTCGGTGGAGGTGTAGTCGTCACCCATGGAGCTGGCGAGTTCCTGGGCAGTGTTGAGGACAGTCAGCCCGTCCCGAGAGAGGTTAGGGTTAGCCATGCCTCCGCCGCTGGCTGCGGGGAGGCCATCGACAAGGGACCGTGCTCGCTGAAGAAGGATGGCGGGGTCGACGCCGGCACTGTGGAGGAGCGGCCCGGCGATTCCGTCGTGCTGCTCGAGGAGTGCGACGAGCAGGTGGGCGGGTTCTACGCTGGGGTTTCCTTTAGCGACGGCGGATTGGAGAGCAGCAGAAATTGCCTCTTGGGATTTTGTGGTGAAGTTCTGGGTAGTCATGGGGTTTTTCCTTTTCTCTATGATGAAGTGTGATGATGGGATGCAGAAGCGTCAGATACGTGATGAACTGCGTCTTTAGCACTTCACTATCACTTAGTTGAGTCATTATGACTCATGTTTAATTACACTCTATCAAAGTTGAGCCACATTAGCTAAAGATTTTTTCATAAAACCGGCAGGTTTTTTCTCACACCAGCAGCTATGATGGGCGCATACAGGCAAAGTGGGCCCCCGGAGCGACTGAGAGGAAATGCGATGAGCCGCCACCGTGACGACGTTGCGACCGCATTCGGCCGCCATTCGCGCGGCACAGAACCTGTCACCACCCCCACCACGTACTACACCGTCCTCGGGCCCGCCATCGAACTTCTCCACGCGCAACCCGAGAGCTTTATGCGTGACTTCTACGCCACCGTCTTCGCGCACGACTTCCAGCTCCGCAAACGCTTCCCCACCTTCACCGACCGCCGCACCGTCCGCTACGCTCGCGGCCTCATCTACTTCCTTGAGACCATCGACCAGGCCACCCCCCACCCAGAGCAGCTCGACGGCGTGATGGAATTTCTCAGCCAACTGGGGCGGGACCAGCGCAAGCACCAATTCACCGATGCCGACTACCACATCATGGCCATCGCCCTGCGCGACACCTTCGCCCGGCTCATGCCCTTCCAGTGGAGCGCCGACCTGGACGCCGCCCTGTTGAGCTCCTTCGAGCACGCCATCGACGTCATGCAGACAGCCGCCTCCGCAGAGACCACTCCCCCGGTCTACCTCGGCAATGTCATGGAAGTGCAGCGGCTCACCCGCGACATCGCCGTCATTCGCCTACAAACCGATCCCCCCATCGACTATTTGCCCGGACAGTACATGTCCGTGCAAATTCCGCAATGTCCCGGCACCTGGCGGTACCTCTCCGCCACCATCCCCGCCAACCCGGATGGCTATCTGGAATTCCACGTACGCGCGCTCGAGCACGGCTACTTCAGCACCCAGGTGGTACAAACCACCCGCCCCGGCGACCAGTGGATTCTCTCCAACCCGCACGGCAATTTGCAGGTGTCGGGAGAACGCCCCGTTTGCATGATCGCCCGTAACGTGGCCTTGGCCCCCATGCGCTGTATTCTGCTAGACCTAGTCCAGACGGGAAAGAACAACCCCCTCGTGGATGTCTACTATGGCACCCGCTATCCAGGCGAACTTTTCGACGCCGCCACCTTGGCCAATATTCAGGCTGCGAACCCTTGGCTCATCGCCCATATTTGCGCAGAGAAAGATAGCGACCCCTGGTGGCTACGCGATGCTCCCCCGCTGCCCCCGAATTTGCTACTGCGGCGAGGTAATCCGCTGGAGTTGGCAGTTGCCGACGGGTGTGTGCACGACCGCGAGATCCTCGTAGGTGGCGGCCCACAAATAGTCCAGCAGGCGGTGGCGAACCTGCCGCGCCTGGGCATTAACCTGGCCGATATCCACCACGACCCACTGGATTAGAGTTCGTACTGCGATCAGTGACGGCTCTTGCGCCAGTACCTCTCGCTACGTAGCACAGCCAGCTTTTCGGCGCGTAGCGTGGCTGACCTCACGTCGTGTAGCTAGACAGCCTTCTCGACGCAAAACTACGCCGACGTGTGCGCTGGCTTAGCTACGGCGACGCGCTTCAGGACTCCACACCACCACCGCTTGGCTGCGGGGAACGTGGACCAGCGCGCTCCCGGTGCGCTGTTGCTGCCGCACTGCCTCGAGTGCCCCCTCCAACTGGTCGACCTGCTCTTGCAGTTCCTTCACCCGCTGGGAGAGCTTCAAGATCCGCTTAATGCCTGCCAGGTTGATGCCTTCATCCTGGCTGAGGTGTTGAATCTCCCGCAGGAGTTCCACATCCTCATCCGAGTAGCGCCGTCCACCTCCCTGTGCACGGGCGGGGATCACCAGGCCGAGACGATCGTATTGGCGCAGTGTTTGCGCGTGCATGCCGGCACGCTCAGCTGCTACCGAGATGACGAAGAAGCTCTTTTCACGTTTGCTCATACTGCACCTGCCCATCCAGCCCGCGGATCAAACCCGGAGCTTTGTTCTGCTTGCGCATAGCTTTTGAGCGCTTCGCTGCTGGCGGCATCCAGGTGCGTGGGGATCTGCACCTTAAGGGTGGCCAACAGATCCCCGGTGGGTTCCTTGGCGGGGGCGATACCGCGCCCGCGGACTCGCATCACCTGGTCGGCAGCACTACCGGATAGAGACGGTGCCGTCCAGGGTGGGGACGGTGATGGTAGCACCCAGCGCCAGTTCCGAGAAGGACACGGGGACGTCCACCAGCAGGTTGTTGCCGTCGCGTTGGAAGACCTTGTCGGGGGTGATGTTGATCTTCACGAAGAGATCCCCAGGAGGTGCGCCGCGCAGGCCGGCTTCGCCTTTGCCGTTGAGTCGTACCTTCTGGCCGTCTTTAATGCCCGCGGGGACACGAACATTGAGGGTACGGGTGCGGGTAACGACTCCGCTGCCACCACAGTCGGGGCAGGGGTCGTCAATGATAGTGCCGGTACCGCCGCAGTTGGTGCAGGGTTGCGAGAATTGGAAGGCACCTTGGGTCGAGTGCCGGAAGCCTGACCCGTTGCATTCGGGGCAGGTGCGGGGGGCGGTGCCGGGGCGTGCCCCGGAGCCATGACAGGTGGTGCAGGCTGTCTTGGAAGTGATGCGGATTGGTACGGTGGCACCTTTTGCTGCATCCCGGAAGCTAATGGTGATGGAGGTGGTGATGTTGGCACCACCGTTGGATTGCTGCGATGACTCAGACCGGTGGCCACCACCACGGCGTTGGTTAAAGAGGCCACCAAGAATATCGCCTATGCCGCCAGCTCCGCCTGTGGCGTTCTGGGTTGCGCCGCCAAAGATGTCGCCAAGATCGCCGATGTCGAAGCCGTCGGCGCCGTAGGTGTAGCTGTGACCGCCGCCGGGGGTGAATCCGGTGAAGCCACCGGCGCCCTGACCATATCCATTGCCGAATCCCCCGGGTGCGCCGAAACCGCCTTTTCCCCCGAACCCGCCGAATCCTGAGGACAGCATGGCACGGAGTTCGTCGTACTCTTTACGCTCTTTCGGGTCGGAGAGAACGGAGTTAGCTTCGCTGACTCGTTTGAAGCGTTCTTCTGCGGCTTTGTCGCCAGGGTTGGCATCGGGGTGGAGACTGCGGGCGAGTTTTCGATACGCCTTTTTGATCTCGTCTTGGGTAGCGTCTTTGCTGACGCCGAGTTCCTTGTAAAAGTCCTTATCGGCCCATTCTCGCTGCATGGCGTCCCCTCCTCTCTGGGCTAAAACTAGTGCTGTCGATAATATCTAAGCTTGAGTCTATACTACTCAACTTTATCTGTATGCTCATAACTGGGTCTCATGAGCCATGGTGGTCTGAGCTGTTCTCATAGTCGTGAGCTGGACTGTCCTCACATAACGTAGTGGCGACCCCACAGGGGAGGCCGCCACTACGTACGTTATGAGATGAGGTTACTTGTCTGCGCCAGCAGCGTCGGACTGTTCCGCCGCGCTTGTCTCGGTGGACTCGTCACCATCCGAAGCAACAGCTGTGCCCTCGTCACCACGGACAATCACCATGGCTTCGCGGAGTACGCGGTCGCCGAGGTTGAAGCCCTTGCGGAGGACCACGCTCAACACCTTCTCCCCGTCGCCGCCTTCATCTTGGATGGCAGAGTGGCGGTTAGCGTCGAACACATCCCCGACCTCGCCAAACTGAGACACGCCCTGCCCTTCCAGGATGGTCGTGAATTTATCGGTGAAGGCCTTCAGAGGGCTTCCCTCGGTGACATCACCGTGCTGGCGGGCCCGCTCAACATCGTCGGCGAGTGCCAGCATGGCGGTGACGACACCGGCTTTGCCGTTGTCTCGGGCGATGCTGAGGTCACGCTCGACACGCTTGCGGTAGTTGGCGAATTCGGCGGTGACACGCTGCAAGTCCTCGGTGAGTTCTTGCACCTTGGCCAGCAGTTTGTCTTCGACCGTGAGCTCCTCTTCTGCAGTAGCGGCGGCCTGGCCGGCTGCGTTGGAGTCACTCGCGGTGTCGGCACCATCCCCAGTAGCGACGGCAGTATCTGCGGCGTCGGCAGCTGGGTTGGCGTCGGCAGCGGTGGCGGAGGCGTGCAGATCCGAGGTGTCGTCAGCCTGCGGCTGACCCTCGGTGGGATTCTGAGATGCGTCCGTCATGTCTATCAGTCCTTACTTGTTGTCGTCTTCGACAACCTCGGCGTCCACCACGTCATCGTCGCCGCCAGCAGTGGAGGCGGTGGTGTCGGCTGCGCCAGCGTCAGCGGCGGTAGCGCCTTCCGCGGCAGCCTTCTCGTACATAGCCTGGCCCATGGCGGAGGATTCGGTCTTGACCTCGTCCATGGCACTACGTAGAGCGGCAACGTCGCTGCCCTTGAGGGCTTCCTTGGCCTTGTCAAGGGCGGCCTGGACCTTGTCCTTATTCTCGGACGGGACGGTCTCAGCGTTGTCGGCAAGGAACTTCTCGGTCTGGTAGACGAGGGTTTCTGCCTCGTTGCGGAGAGAAACCTCTTCGCGGCGCTTGCGATCTTCCTCGGCGTGCTCTTCCGCATCCTTAATCATGCGGTCGATCTCCTCCTGGGAGAGGCCGGAACCATCCTGGATGGTGACGGTGTTCTCCTTGCCGGTGCCCTTGTCCTTAGCGGTGACGTGGACAATGCCGTTGGCGTCGATGTCGAAGGTGACCTCGATCTGCGGAATACCACGCGGGGCGGGGGCAATGCCGGAAAGTTCGAAGGAGCCGAGCAGCTTGTTCTGCGAAGCCATCTCACGCTCGCCCTGATAGACCTGGATCTGTACGGAGGGCTGATTGTCCTCGGCAGTAGTGAAGGTCTCAGAGCGCTTGGTGGGGATGGTGGTGTTGCGCTCGATGAGCTTGGTCATCACACCACCCTTAGTTTCAATACCGAGAGACAGCGGGGTGACATCGAGGAGCAGCACGTCCTTAACTTCACCGCGCAGCACGCCGGCCTGCAGGGCAGCACCCACGGCGACGACCTCGTCCGGGTTCACGCCCTTGTTGGGCTCGCGGCCACCGGTAAGTTCCTTCACCAGGTCGGTGACGGCGGGCATACGGGTGGATCCACCGACGAGCACTACGTGGTCGATCTCGGAGACGGAGATTCCGGCGTCCTTGATGACCGACTGGAACGGAGTACGGCAGCGGTCGAGGAGGTCCTGGGTGATGCGCTGGAATTCGGCGCGGGACAGGGTCTCGTCGAGGAACAGCGGGTTCTTGTCGGCGTCGACCGTAATGTAAGGAAGGTTAATGGCGGCACTCTGCGAGGCAGACAGCTCAATCTTGGCCTTCTCTGCGGCTTCACGAAGGCGCTGCATGGCCATACGGTCTTTGGACAGGTCCACGCCAGATGCGCTCTTAAACTTGTCAACGAGCCACTCGACGACGCGGTTGTCCCAGTCGTCGCCACCGAGGTGGTTGTCACCGGAAGTGGCGCGAACTTCCACGACACCGTCACCGATCTCCAGCAGGGACACGTCAAAGGTGCCGCCGCCGAGGTCGAAGACAAGAATGGTCTGTTCTTTGTCAGCCTTTTCGAGGCCGTAGGCGAGAGCGGCCGCAGTGGGCTCGTTCACGATGCGGAGCACGTCGAGGCCGGCGATCTGGCCAGCATCCTTGGTGGCCTGGCGCTGGGCGTCATTGAAGTAGGCCGGAACGGTGATGACGGCGTCGGTGATGGACTCACCCAGGTAGGCTTCCGCATCACGCTTCAGCTTCATGAGCACGTGGGCAGAGATCTCCTGGGGGGTGTACTGCTTGCCGTCAATGTCATTGGACTTCCAATCAGAACCCATGTGGCGCTTGACGGAGCGGATGGTGCGGTCAACGTTGGTGACTGCCTGGTTCTTGGCAGGCTGCCCGACGAGGACTTCACCGTTTTTGGCGAAAGCCACGACGGACGGGGTGGTGCGGGATCCCTCTGCGTTGGGGATAACCTTTGCTTCTCCGCCTTCCAGGACGGAGACGCAGGAGTTGGTGGTGCCGAGGTCAATACCTACTGCGCGTCCCATGATGTGTACCTCCATATGTTGTGTTCGTTAGTAAGGTCATTTCACGCTCTATTGAGCGGTACGCACTCAAGTATGACATAAGCATACTGAGTGCGCAATATTTCTTGAGCGTATTTGACTCAACTATTTTTCAGGAAGGTTCACTACCTGTATAAACAACGAAAAAACTCTTGTCATACCCCCTATAGATCACGGGTGAGCAGCGCCACTGACTGCTCCGCCAGCCGCTACTCACCCGTGATCTGCCAACTTCTTCCATCAGTAAACGTCGTTCTCTCTACTCTCACCTTCCTTCTCTTCCACCGGGGACACATCAGCCCCATAGAGAACATCCGCACTCATCCCCAACCGGCCAGCAATAAGCTGCTGATCCTCCCGCGAGGCCGTCTCCTTCACTAACTGCAAATAACTGGCAGTATCGGAGTACACCTCCTGCTTCCACACCTTCTTCCGGTGCATCACAATCCGCCCAAAGTGATAGACCACCAACGCCACATTCGCCAGCAACGCCAGCAACGACACCACAAACAAGGCTGTCGTATTCTCCGACGGACGATGCTCAATCGGCAGCGTCCAGAACGTCGGCCACGTCAATGTAAACGCGCACCACAAATACAAGGTGTACGCCCGGTACTGAATCCACGCCCCACGTCCCCACTTCATGAACGCCGGAATGGTACATCCCAACAACAAACCGAAGCCGTTATACCAGGCATGCCCCGACATACAGTTATACAAGTAGGCGAAATTCCACAGGTCATAGGCGATAATCCACCACACCGTCAGGTCGCCCCAAATAATGGCCTTACTCTTCTTCCGGGAAATATAGATCCCCATCCAGCCCGAGATCGCCAAAATATTGAGGATCCCCGCAATGCCATTCATGATGTTCCACGGGCCACCCACACACCAGAAACCCTGCGTGGGATCAACACCCGTCATACTGAAACACTGAAAATCCCGGATGACGGCCTCCGTAATGTTGACGGCCAACAGGAGCGGCGGCAACAGCAAGTAGTACTTGTTATGTCGCAGCTTCGGGACATACTGCAACGCCACCAGCGACAAACTCCCCAGCAACGCCGAGTAGAGCTTCACCATCGGGAACCAGCCTGCCGAACTCGTCCCCTCGGTGGAATGCGGCCACCAGAAAATGGACAAGAGCACCGGAATGACGATGAAAAAGGCGATGACGAACCACTTGTAGCGCTGAGCTAACCAGGCAGCGACCGCCAAACACACCACCACCAGCACCAAGCCCGCGTAGTCGTACCACTGGCCAACCTCAAAGAGGAAGAGGGTGGGATAGCCGGGGCCACTCATTGCTCAGCAGCTTTCTTCTTTCCCCAATCCGGCAGATAGGTCTTCTCCTGCTTCTGCCGAATCTGTTCCTCCCACGAGAAAGCAGGCTCTTCCCAATCGACGAAGTACTCCTTGTCCATGATGCTGTCCCAGGGGCTCTCCGGTCCGGTCGGCGGCCAAGCGGAATCCTCGGTGTGCGGTTCCCGAATAGCTCGACAAGCCGGGTCCTGCCGGCCAAAACGCATCCACTGCGTATACGTCTCTTCGAACAGTGGAGTACCATCGTGACGGCCCGCTGGAGTAGCACTCCTGAAGAACCGTCCCCCCAACATGCCGCGCATGAAGCGACCCGTCAACTGTTGCTTCTTACGGAACTCGCACACTCGCTTGAGGTAGATGTTCTGCAGATGCGCCATACAGCCCCCTACCAGTTCAAACT
>OKDF01000495.1_pt1 | contig 11181 bp, 8 predicted proteins | sample 1613721 | NCBI WGS metagenome assembly OKDF01 (sample SAMN04436873, study PRJEB24849) | human gut metagenome | biome: human gut; feature: NICU; material: stool | host: Homo sapiens | place: USA: Saint Louis, MO | collected 2011-09-21
ACAGCTTTGAAGCCCCCAACCCAGTAGGGGATCTCGCCCCCGCCAACAGCTCCGACGTTCCCGCCGACAAACTCTTCGTGCAGGACATGTTCCCCTACCCCTCCGGCGCTGGTCTGCACGTCGGCCACCCGCTGGGCTACATCGCCACCGACGTCTTCGCCCGCTACAACCGTATGCTGGGACACAACGTCCTCCACACCCTCGGCTACGACGCCTTCGGCCTTCCCGCCGAACAGTACGCTGTCCAAACTGGCACCCACCCGCGCACTACCACTGAAGCCAACATCCAGAATATGGAACGGCAGCTCGGCCGTCTGGGCCTCGGCCATGACAAGCGCCGCGCCTTTGCCACCACCAACGTGGATTACTACCGCTGGACCCAATGGATCTTCCTGCAGGTCTACAACTCCTGGTACGACACCGAAGCCACCAACGCCACCGGTAGCCAGGGCAAAGCCCGCCCCATAGCCGAACTCATCGCCGCCTACGAAGACGGCACCCGTCCCCTGGCCGGCGTATGCGACGGCAAGTATGAGGGACGCACCTGGGCCGACCTGGATGAGACGGAGCGCGCCGACGTTATCGACTCGCAGCGCCTGGTGTACCGCAGCAACAGCGCCGTCAACTGGTGTCCCGGCCTGGGCACCGTACTGGCTAACGAAGAAGTGACCGCCGAGGGTAAGTCCGAGCGCGGTAACTTCCCCGTGTTCCGCAAAAACCTCAGCCAGTGGATGATGCGCATTACCGCTTACTCTGACCGCCTTATCGACGACCTTGCGGCCCTCGACTGGCCAGACAAGGTCAAAGCTATGCAGCGCAACTGGATTGGCCGCTCCCAGGGCGCCTATGTGGACTTCACCATCTCCACTGAACGGCAGCAGGGCAACCCCATCACCGTTTTCACCACCCGCCCCGACACCCTTTTCGGCGCCACCTACATGGTGCTCGCCCCCGAGCACAGCCTGGTCGACCTCATTCTTGCCCCCTCTTGGCCAGCCGCCCTCACCACTGGTGAGGACATCCCCGACTCCTGGAAGGGTGACGATGGCAGCGGCAACCCTTGCGAAAGCCCCGCCGACGCCGTCCGCAACTACCGCCTGGCCATTGCTGCCAAGTCCGATCTGGAACGCCAGGAAAACAAGGAAAAGACCGGCGTCTTTACCGGCGCCTACGCCGTCAACCCCCTCAACAACAAGCACATCCCCATCTTCATCGCCGACTATGTGCTCACCGGTTACGGCACCGGCGCCATCATGGCCGTACCCGCCCACGACACCCGCGACTTCGAATTCGCCAGCAAGTTCGGCATTTCCATCATCGACGTGGTGGACGGCGGCGAACACGACGAGAACGGCGTCCTCACCGAGGCCTACATCGGTGACGGCACCCTCATCAACTCCAGCCGCGAAGGTGGCCTGGACATCAACGGCCTCACCATCGCTGACGCCAAAGCCGCCACCATCGCCTACTTGGAGGAAACCGGATCCGGTGCCGGCACCATCCAATACAAACTGCGTGACTGGCTCTTCGCCCGCCAACGCTACTGGGGCGAACCGTTCCCCATTGTCTATGACGAAGACGGCTTGGCCCACGCTCTCCCGGAAAGCATGCTCCCCATCGAGCTGCCCGAAGTGGAGGACTACAAACCCGTCAGCTTCGCGCCCGACGACGCCGACTCCGTTCCCAGCCCGCCGCTCGCCAAAGCCACCGAGTGGGTTACCGTCGAACTCGACCTGGGTGATGGCCTCAAAACCTACACCCGCGACACCAACGTCATGCCCCAGTGGGCCGGCTCGTCTTGGTACCAGCTGCGCTATATCGACCCCATCAACGAGGATCTCTTCTGCGACATCCGCAACGAAGAATACTGGGTGGGCCCCCGTAAAGAACAGTATGGCGACCAGGACCTGGGCGGCGTTGATCTCTACGTGGGTGGCGTAGAACACGCCGTGCTGCACCTACTCTACAGCCGCTTCTGGCACAAAGTTCTCTTCGACCTGGGCTACCTGAGCTCTGCCGAACCGTACCGTAAGCTCTTCAACCAGGGCTACATCCAGGCCTTCGCCTACACCGACGAGCGCGGCACCTACGTGCCCGCCGCCGAAGTGGAGGAACGCGACGGCCGCTACATTTGGACCCCCACCGAAGCGTCCCAGCTGATCGCCCAAAACTGCGGCGTGGCCGTGGGCGAGGAGCTGGAGGTCAACCGCGAATACGGCAAGATGGGCAAGTCCCTCAAGAATGCCGTCAGCCCCGACGAAATCTGCGACGCCTACGGTGCCGATACCCTGCGCGTCTACGAGATGAGCATGGGCCCGCTCGACCAGTCCCGCCCCTGGGCCACCAAAGACGTTGTTGGTGCCCACCGCTTCCTGCAGCGCGTCTGGCGTCTGGCCGTCAACGAGGACACCGGCGAGCTTACCACCACCTCGGTGGAGTTGGACGATGAGGCCACCAAGCAGCTGCATCGCACCGTAGCCGCCGTTCGCGAGGAGTACAGCAACCTGCGCGACAATACCGCTATTGCCAAGCTCATCGAATACACCAACTTCCTCACCAAGAGGTACGGTGGCGCCAAGGGGCTGGACGGCGTTCCGCAGGCTGCTGTGGAGCCGCTGGTGCTTATGCTCGCCCCCGTCGCCCCGCACATCTGCGAAGAACTGTGGGAGCGCCTGGGACATGATGAGTCCTTGGCCCATGCCGCCTTCCCCACCTTCGATGAGAAGTGGTTGGTGGACGACTCCGTGGAGATTCCGGTGCAGGTGAACGGCAAGGTCCGCGCCCATATCCAGGTGCCGGTGGACGCCGACCGCAACACCCTGCAGTCCCTTGCTCTCGCTGATGAGAAGGTGGTGGAGCTGTTGGGTGGCCAGGAGCCTGTGAAGGTTATTGCTGTCCCCGGCCGCATGGTGAACCTGGTGGTGAAGGGCTAGCCGGCTACTGTCACCTATATTCTTGCTATTCGGGGCTCCCCCGGCTTGCTATGCTGGGGTGTTCCTGTCTCTAGCTCCCGTCGCCGCGGGAATGCCCATAGACACTGAGGAGTACCAATGAAGACGACGTCCGTGAGTGCCGCTCTGCTGGCTATCGCCCTGGGTGCCACCTGCCTGGCAGGATGCAGCAACAACGATGACGCTGCCGTTACTAGCACACAGACCACCTCCACGACCGCCACCGTTACCAGCACGGTGGAGAAGAAGACCGAGGTGAAGAAGGACAAGGACGGCAAGGTTGAGGAAAAGAACGTAGTGGTTCGCACATCGTCTTCCACTTCGGCCCCCACCAGTACGAAAGCCACCAAGACTAGCCAGAAGCCGGCCCCCACTAGCACCTCCGATGGTCCGGTGCTGGTGCCTGGTAATGAAGACGGCCCCGTCGTCGGCTACTAAGCCCGCCGCGCTGCGCTACTGAGAGAGCGCGCCGCCGCCCCACCCACACGTTCACTTGTGTTATACCCCTTGGGGTTCCTTGCCGCGGTACACCCGCAGTCCGTCCGCCGGTACCTGGCCCATCCGGCCGGCCTGGAAATCCTCAATGGCCTGCGCCAACTCGGCGCGGGAGTTCATCACGAACGGGCCCCACTGGGCGACTGGCTCGCCGATGGGCTGGCCGCCCAGCAGTAGTAGCTCCAGATTGGGGGAGTGGCCGTCCTGCAGTTCATCGGCGCGGGCCACGATGCGGTCGCCGGTACCAAGTACCGCCAGCTGGCCTTCATAGATGGGTTGGGCGGTGCCGTCAGCCCCTGCGGGGCTAATGCTGCCATGGCCGGACAGCACGTAGACGAGTGTGTTGTAGCTGGGGTTCCAGGGGATGTCCATTTCTGCGCTGGGGTAGAGGGTGGCGTGGGCCATGGTGATGGGGCTATGGGTGTTGCCGGGGCCTCGTCTGCATCTGCTGCTGTGTCTCCACACGCGTCCCCGAGTACACCTGTGCATGCGCTGGTGGCTGGGCCTACCCCCGTACTTTGGGCCGTGCCCAATTCTTCATGATCGGCTTATCCACATAGGTGTAGATGAGTCCAGACACCACCACGGACACCACAAACGCCAGTGCACTAAAGCCCAGCCACCCGGCCCAACCGTAGCTCTTGCCACCAATGAAGGTGTGTGTCACCCACACCATCACCGGATACTGCACCATATAGAAGGCGAAAGACACATTACCCAGCCACACATTCGCCTTGCTGCCCAGGAAGACAGTCCTGCCCTCCACGTCCCGGCGCGCCAATGTAGCAATGCACAAGGCGGTAGGCAGCAGGAACAGTACCGACATCTTGAAGTTGATGGGTACAAACCAGGTGGCGGCGTAGGACGCAGCCAGCAGCAAGGCCGGCCACCAGATCCTGGTATTGCGCCACCAGCCGGACAGCACTAGCTTGCAGGCCAGCACACCCAGCCAGAACTCGCCAAAGCGGGCCAGCGGGAAGTAGTAGCTCAGCCAGTAGCTGGGGTAGTAGGCGATGTGCTCGCGCTGGAACCAGCTGGGGTCCGAGTTGGCAGGGTAGAAGGGGCTGGTGGTGGTGTCCAGAATACGCACCGAGAAAGCGTTGTGGATACCCTTCGGACCATCCGTAAAGAGGTAGAAGCAGACGTGCATCACCACCAGTGCTACCAGGATGCTGGCGAAGGCAATGAGTAGTTGTTTATTCGTCCGTAGCTTCTCCACCAGCGGTTTCAGTAAGGGGAAGGAGAAGTAGAAGAGCATCTCTGAGCACAGCGACCACGCCGGCACATTCAGTGCACCCAGATACGTCCACTGCGGGTTCCAGGTGTGGACCAGCAGTACCTCCGGCAGCCAGGTGATGAGCCGGCTGAATGGCACCGCCACCAGTGTCATCAGTATGAGGGTGGAGAGCCAGTGGGTGGGGAAGATTTTGAGGATGCGGCGGCGGTAGAAGAGGAGGGGGGTGTCGTCGCTGCGGGAGGAGTAGTAGATGATGAACCCGGACAGCAGGAAGAAGAAGGTGACGCCCAGCGATCCCAACTGCATGGGGATGGCTTTGTGGAGGGTAACGAAGGCTTCCGTCCGCTGGAAGGGGTAGACGGGGAGGAAGATGACGCAGTGCAGAATGAACACTGCCAGCGCGGCATACCAGCGGGCGCCCGTGAGGGAGGGGAGGGCAGGGCGGCGTGCGCCGGGCGCGAATAGGGGCGTGGCTGGTTGCATAGCGCTCATCCTACCGGTGGCCTGCGGATACACGAAAGCTCTTCCGGGCAGATGGAAGAGCTTTCGTGTATTCCGTGAGGACGATGGCGCAGCTGGTGAATGTCACAGTGGTGTGGCATACCGGTGTGCGGTGTGGTGGGGCGCCGTGGCGGGCTAGAGGCCACGAGCGGTAGGCTGCCGTGCCGGTGGTGATAAGCGCGGGTAGGGGTTAGTTGGTGGCGCTGCCGGCGATTTCGCGGGCGACCCAGTTTTCCACCTCGAAGACGGTGGCACCTTTGGATTCGACGATGGTGAGGAGACGGTTGAAGTAGGCCTCTTCTTCGAGCTGCTCGTCAACGAACTTCTTGATGAAGGATTCGCCGGGGAAGTCGTAGGAGTCGCGGGCGACGCGGGCGAGCTTGTCGATCTTGGCGGTGACGAACTGTTCCTGCTTGAGGGCTTCGCGGACCGGCTCGACGATGCCGTCGAAGTCGTTGCGGACGGCTGGGACGGCGGGAACGTCGGGCTTGATGTTGGCGTCTTGCAGATACTGGATCATCTGCATGGCGTGGTCGTATTCCTCGTTGGCGTGGGTTTTGAAGACGCCGGCCATTTGGGGCATGTCGAGGTTGTCATAGTGGATGAACATGGCCAGGTACTGGTTGGAAGAGGCCAGTTCGTGTTCGATCTGCTCTTGCAGCAGCTTGTGGAATTCAGAGTTAGCTTTGGTCATACCCCTATACAACCCTTTCCCTTATCTTTTTACAAGCAATGTAAGGCTAAACTTATAACTAGTGGTAGAGCTTTCACTAGCAGAGATAGGGGGACGAGTCCCGCGGAAATCGTCGACAACGACAACGACAACGACAACGACAACGCTAACGACAGCAACAACTACAGCGTTAGCGAAATCTACAGAGAAAAGAAGGGGAGTAACGCATTGCAGAGCGGAACCGATAAAGAGGGTATGACACAAAAAACCGTATTTGTTTCTGGTGCCGGACGTGGCATCGGCCGCGACATCGCTGAGCGATTCGCCAAGGAAGGCTACCTTGTCGGTGCCTACACCCGCTCGGGACATTTCGAGTGGGGCCAGAATGATCCCAACGTTGTGCAAGGCAAAATGGACTCCTCAGATCCTGAGGACTACAAGCGCGCCATTGAAGACTTCATGAAGCACACCGATGGCCGCCTCGACATTCTCATCAATAATGCCGGCGTCGCCGTCATCGGTGAATTTGAAGCCCAGAAGTTCGAAGACGAAAAGCGCCTCTTCGACGTCAACGTTATGGGCTACATCAACGGCATCCACGCCGCCCTGCCCTACCTCAAGAACACCCCCGGTGCCCAGATCGTCAACATCTCCTCCGCCGCCTCCTTCGTCGGCACTCCGGACCTGGCCGTCTACTCCGCCGCCAAGTTCGCCATCCGTGGCCTCACCGAAGCCCTCGATATTGAATTCATGAAGTATGGCATCCGCATCATCGATGTGAACCCGCTCTTCGTCAAGACCGACATGGTGGAGAAGGAACTCGAAAAGGGCTACACCATCCCCATCCTCAAAACCCTCGGCCTCAAGCTCACCGTCAGCGACGTTACCGACGTCGTATGGACCGCCACTCGCCCAGAGAAGCAGAAGAGTTCGCGTCTCCACTGGGCCGTTGGCAAACAGGCCCGCGCCCTCAGCCACCAACACTTCCTGCCCAACGCTGCGCCGCGCGCCCTCACCCGTGCCATGGCAAAGCGTAACGCTAAAAAGGGCCAGTAAGAGTTGAAACCTCGTTCGTAACAAATATTCTTCACCCCCTCAGCCGCTATCCCTGGCTGAGGGGGTGAATGCAACTGACGGTAACCTCCATAACACATTCTGGACAAAAGATTAATATGAGCTAATAAAGCACATCTCCCTAAACCTGTGCTCTTGTTGACGCAGCACGCGGTGATGCCGCTTTCCCACTATTCACAGAGATAGGACTACTCCCATGCGGAATCGCATTCTCTCCGGCGCACTTGCCATGGTGTCCGTAGCTGCCATCAGCTTTGGTACCGTCAGCACTGCCGCCGCCGCACCCTCATACAACCCGTACCCGCATCAGCTTCACGGTATGGTGGCGTCCAACGCCAAGGTGACGGACGGCTACTTCACCTCCGCCAGCTCCACGCACCCCAAGATCTACTACAAGTACAACACCGTGGCGAAGCCCAAGGCCGCCATCGTCGTTGTCCACGGTCTGGCAGAACACTCCGGGCGCTACGACTATCTCACCTACCGCCTTAACCTTGCTGGTTTCTCCGTCTATCGCATGGACCATCGCGGCCACGGTAAGTCTGCCGAACCCTACACCAAGACCCAAAAGGGCAATGTCAACTCCTTCGACTACCTCATTGACGACATCCACCATGTTCTCATGACCGCCAAGGCCCAGAATAAGGGCAAGAAGGTCTTCGTTCTCGGCCATTCCATGGGTGCCTTCGCCACCCAGATGCTAGAAACTAAGTACCCTAACGATATGGACGGCACCATCACTAACGGTGGTGGCATCGGTTGGAACCCCTACGGTAAGAACACTTTGCAGCCCAAAGTCATTACCCCCAAGGGTTTGCCGGCAGCGAACACTAAGCTGGATCCCACCATCTCCGAAAAGCTCCCCCTCTCCAGCATCCTCGGCTTCAAGGGTGTGCTGCCTTCCGCGCTAACCGAGGAGCAGACCCGTAAGGCCGGATCTGCTAGCCCGGATGCTCTCGCCAAGATTGAGATCCCGAACAGCCTCGCCTCCGGCGTCTGCTCTGACCCCAAGGTCACCGAGGACTACCAGAAGGACCCACTGAACGCCAAGAGCTTCAGCGCCTCCACCGCCGTACAGATGATCGACGGCATCATCTATGCCACCTACAACGCCAAGGCCTACACCCGCCCCACCCTCATCATGCACGGCCAGAAGGATGGCCTCGTGCCCTCCGCGCTGTCCGTCAACTGGGCTAACGCCATTGGTTCCAAGGACAAGGAATTCGTGTTCTGGGCAGGCCTCATGCACGAAACCATGAACGAAGTAGTGCGCGACCAGGTGATCGACTACGTCATCAACTGGGTGAATCGCCACCTCTAAACCCGCCGACGGGACCCGTCGCCTTCTCCTCTGGTGGCGGACCAGCCCCCGATGCGCTAACCGCATAACGTCACTACTGCCCCGGTTCGTCAGAATCGGGGCAGTAGTCTATCTACAAAGTATTACTACAGTGACGGCGTTCCGAGAACTTCTGAACACCCATTTTGAACAGTTATATTGGACGGATGACCTTATAAAAATGCAGTTCAGACGGTTATAAACAGATGAACAACACAATAAATACTGTCGCAAACCTTTAACGAAAAAGTCCCCTAGATCTACACTTGCAACGTATATCTCTGGTGTATACACCCCTTAACGCTCCCCACCTCTCCCGAAAGGAAAGCGCTCGTGTCCCGCTGCGCCACGACAATCGTGTCTTTGGTGACAGCAGTAGCACTCGCAGCCCCTGCAGTAACTGCCCCGGCTCCCGCCGCAGCCACTACCGCACCCGCACTCCAATCCAGCGCCGCTGCGCAGAATGCCTACTGCGAAACATCCGACGACCTCACCCTCGGCGGAATATTTAACCTCACCGTCGACGCCCTCTCCGGCACCTTTGCTGGCAACACTGAACAACAACAAAAGTTCGAGGACAACGCCCGCACATACGGTGCCAAGCTCGGTAACGTGGAGATCAATCGACTCCTCGTCAACACTCCCTCCTCCCAAATCGGTGGACCCTCCCGCGAGGTAGACGACCACGTCGTCAACCTCGTCGTCAGCACCATCATGAAGGGCCACAACAACGGGTGGAATGACACCATCCAGCTGAAGAACATCACCCTCAACGAAGCCATCGAAAGCGTCCTCACCCTCCTCTACTTCGGCGGCATTCCCGTCGAACTATGGGGAAAGGTCATGCCCGACGTCCTCACCGTCAGCTTCCTCCACATCTTCAGCGTCTCCCCACTCACCATCCCCAAACTCACCGCCAAGTACGCCCCCACAGCCATTCAAAAAATCGGCGGATTCGTACAGGAACAACTCCAGAACCGGTGCATCAACACCAAGCCCTCCGGTTCCACCCCGCACGTCTACAACCACAACCCCAAGCCCATCAAGAACCCCAACACGTTCCCCGGAAAGCAAGCCACCGACATCCAAAAGATTGTTGACGGCCTTAGCGTAGCCAGCGAAACCTGCCGGCCGCTCAGCGAATACACCCTCCGCGAAATCTCCACCGAGGTCATCGACGGCATGGGCAAGCAAGTACGCCCCGAATTCCAGGGCCTCTTCAGCCTCGCCACCAAGGTCTACCTCGACCAACTCAACACCATCAAGGTCAACAAGGGCACCATCCCCATGCGATCCGACCAGGTTGGCGGCATAATCGAACTCATCGACGATCCCACCGTTACCTATGTCTTCACCGTCGCCACCTCCCCCTTCGACGGGCGAGCCTGGCAGTGGATGCCCGCCGGTAACCTCACAGTCGAAAACGGCATGAACATCTACACGCTCACCGCCGACATCGCCGAGAAAATCACCTCCATCATGTGGAAACTCCTTGTACAAGGCCTGGGCGACAAAATTATCACTGCCGCTGTACAGCTGGTCGTACCCGCCTTCAAGGACATCGCCTGCTACCCCACCCAAATTCCCGGTAAAGTCGCCGGTGCAGTCGCCGGTAAAGCCGCCGGTGCGGTGGGCGGTTCTGTCGTTCCCATCGTCGGCAGCTTCATCGCTGACAAACTCGTCAGCACCATCGTGGAGAAGCAGTTCAGCCCCATTACCACCATCTGCGGCATAATCTACAGCATCATCGGTGGCCCCGAATGGGAGCTCAACCTCGTCCCCAACGTTGTCCCGCTACTCTTCTTCTACCCCGATTACATCCACCCGGTGGTTCATGGAGTCACCCGCTCCCTCTGCCTCACCCGGGATGCTGGCAAGCCCACCAAGTGGCGTCGCAGCCCTGACATGATCGAAGAGGATGCCAACCTCGCTGAACAACGCGGCACCTATACCCTTCCTGCCGACATGTACTTCCAGGTACCCGTCGTCGGATGGACTATTCCTCGCCCCCTCAAACGCGAGGAAAAGTGGAAGAAACACGACAAGGACGTCCCTCAGCGTCCCCGTATCTTCGATAAGTTTTCTCAGTAGCTTGGCAGAAAGAGACAGTTACCTTAGTGTCCAAAACGTGACTTCTTATACCCGCAGGCATTTCCTCACCGGTGCCGGAGCAACTCTTCTTTCCGCTGCACTTCCCGCTTTCGGAGAGACTCCAGCCTCCGCCACCACCATTAACGACGCTGCTCTGCCACCCGCACCTGTCGCGCATGCGAACCCTCCTGTGGCGAGCACGACAGCACCTGACGAAGCCTACACCGTCACCGATCTCGAAATACCAACGGTCACCCCCACCTCCATCACCTTTTCTTGGAGCGTCTACCGCACCCCCCACACCCCGCATCTTTTCCCCAATGAACGGCGTGCTTCCGACGCCGAAGTGTGGCTCTCTGACAAAACCACCGGACCGCTCACCCGCGTGCACCAGTCCTACTCGCGAACCGGTCTACACTTCGTTACCATCACTGGGCTTCGCCCGAACACCACCTACCGGTTTGAGTGTCGTTCCCTCGGTAGGGTGGCTACCCCCGGGCTCTGGTTCACCATCCGCAACAAAGAGCCAGAAACCCAAGGCAAGGTTCACACCTTGTCCCGCCCTGGTGGACGCTACCTACATTCCATGGCTATCTCCAACGACATTCATCTCGGTAAAAAAGGTCACTCCGTCACCACAGAACCTTGGCCCGAAGCGATGATCATGGGGATGCTCTCCGATGTTAAACGTCGCGGCATCGACCGCATCTATATCAACGGAGACCTCTGCGACAACGGTAGCCTTGCTGAAGCCAGACGCCTCATGTCCGGAGCCTGCGCTGCCTGAGCGAAGCGAGTTTCGCAGGCGACAGCGTAGTCT
>OKDF01000496.1_pt1 | contig 11125 bp, 10 predicted proteins | sample 1613721 | NCBI WGS metagenome assembly OKDF01 (sample SAMN04436873, study PRJEB24849) | human gut metagenome | biome: human gut; feature: NICU; material: stool | host: Homo sapiens | place: USA: Saint Louis, MO | collected 2011-09-21
AGATCTATATTCTGAAAAATATAGACCTTTATATATGTACTAATAAACTATTTTAAAGATTATACGGAAAAGGCTGGTGAAAGATACTTTCAACAGCCTTATACGTCGATATATTTTATTTTTCCACTGTATCTTCAATCGGAGTAGGAGGTACGGAGGAGTCTGTAGTTTGACCATCGCCCCACCATACGATGCCATATTTGTGGTTTAGGATGGAACGGTTAAATACAGGCGTTTCAATACCTGCTTTGCGTTGTTTGATATAGTCGTCAAGGGCAAGACCTGCTGTGCGGCCCATGCGTACGATGGAACTTACGTTAGTTAATACTAAGAAAGCCATGAATAAATCGGCTAGATTCCATACGAGATCTAGAGAGGCAACAGAGCCAACAAATGTCATAAGAATTACGCCAATACGGAACAAATGTAGGTAGAATCGTTTGTTTGTTAAGTGGCTGATATTGATTTCACCGTAGTAATAGTTACCAATTAAGGAACTAAAGGAGAACATAACGATGAAAATGGCTACGGCTGTAGGCGCCCAAGAACCAAGTTGTTGAGCTAGGTTATGTTGTACAAGAGCAATACCTGTTAGACCTGTAGTGCTGTAATCACCCACGATGAGTACGATGAAAGCAGAAGCTGTACAAATGATGAATGTATCAAGGAATACGCCGAATGCTTGTACAAGACCTTGTTCCACAGGGTGGTTAACAGCTGCCGTAGCAGCTGCGTTTGGAACAGAACCTTCACCGGCTTCGTTAGAGAAGAGCCCCCGTTTGATACCATTCATAACAGTAGCACCTAATAAGCCACCACCTGCTGCAACAGGCTCGAATGCGGAGGAGAAAATAGTATAGATTACATGTGGGAATTGGGTGATATTCATAATTACCACAAATAACGCAGTAGCAATGTATAGAATCGCCATGATAGGAACAATGATTTCAGATGCTTTTGCAACGCGGTTGATACCACCGAAAATGATAATGCCAAGAAGGACTGCTACTACAGCGCCTGTATAGGACACATCAAGGTTGAATACCTGGAGAGATGCAGCCAATGTATTGGCTTGTACAGAATTGTAAATCCAACCATAGGTAATACTGATTAAAATAGCAAATAGAATAGATAATGCCTTGTTGTTTAGACCATACCGAATATAGTAAGCTGGTCCGCCATAGAAACCGCCCTTAGCAACAGGTTCTTTGTAGATTTGTGCTAATGTAGATTCGATGAAGCCAGTGGCAGCACCGATGAGTGCGATAACCCACATCCAGAAAATAGCACCAGGGCCACCAAGTACAACGGCAATAGCTATACCTGCGATGTTACCAACACCTACACGAGATGCGGTACTAACACAGAATGCTTGAAATGAGGATACATGGTTCTTTTCTGTAGAGCTACCTGCGCCGTTAATTACGAGGCGAATCATTTCTTTAATCATGCGAATTTGTACAAAATTCGTTGTCATCGTAAAGAAAAGACCTGCGCCGATGAGAATAAAAATGATGAAATAACTCCATAAATAACCGTTTATGGTGGATATAGCATCATTGAGCATTGCTTCCATAAAAAATCCCTTTCTTATAAAAAATCCATATTTCATACTAATCAATGATATTGTATCAATTTCTATAGACTATGTAAAACAAAAATCCTTCACAAATAGGAAGGATTTTTGCTTTATATAGTATTTTTGTAGAATGTTTTTTATGCCTTAGTAAATTCTTGTGATTCTTCCATTCCTTGCAACAAGGTTTGTTCAGAATGTTCCATGTGAATTCGAGCTAGTTTACGAGCTTGCGTTGCATTGTGAGAGGCGATGGCTTCCACTAATTGACGATGCTCCTCCCAAGTTTTTCTAAGTCGACCTGGTTGATTCATAGAGAAACTGCGGAAACGGTAGGTTTGTTCTCGCAAGTTGTGAACGATGTCTGCTAATCTTTCGTTACGAGAAGCACGGTAGAGGACTTCGTGGAACTCTACGTCTGCAGCGACGACGGATTCCATATTTTTGTTTTCCATATGATCCCCAATTTCTACGAGCATTCTTTCCAACGTTTCGATTTCCTCTTCTGTAATGCGTTCTGCTGCAAGACCTGCTGCAAGTTCTTCAAGGGCAGAGCGGATTTCAAATACTTGAGTGATATCCTTCAAAGAGATGTTGGCAACGTAGGTGCCGCGGCGAGGCACCATAACGACAAAGCCTTCTAGTTCTAGTTTACGTATGGCTTCACGAATGGGGGTACGACTTACGCCTAACTCTTCGGCAAGGGGAATTTCCATGAGGCGCTCCCCAGGTTTTAACACTCCATCTTGGATGGCTTGACGCAATGTTTCACTTACCACTTCTCTTAGTGGTTTATACGCATCAAGTCGTATAGGTTGTAACCGTTTTGTCATACTAAGTCCTCCTGTGTACATGTTTTAGTAATGAGTGACAGCCAATCATGACCAGCAGCTTTAATCTCTTCTTGTAACTGCAATGCTTCCATAGGCTTGTTAAGTAATACTACCATCGTAGGCCCGCTTCCTGTCATGATGGTTGGGTATCCACGACTAGTGAAAAAGTTCTTACATACCACTAATTCTTTGTGATCTGGGAATAATAATTCTTCGAAAGTATTAGCGCTACTAGTAAAAGCAGATTGTAAATCATTATTCTTAAGATGATTCAGAACGGTATCGATCGTTTTTGTGGTGGCTTTAGATTTACCGCTGAAGCGACCATAAGCAACTGCTGTAGAAATAGATACCTTTGGCTTTACTAGTAATAGCCAATGTGCTTCTGGCGATTGACTATAGGTTAACACTTCGCCACGACCTGTTCCGCGAGCTGTACCACCTTGTAGTAGGAACGGCACATCAGATCCGAGTGAGGCACCAATATTTAAAAGTTCCTCTTGTGTAAGACGTAAGTCCCAAAAGCGGTTGAGACCTAATAACATGGCTGCTGCGTCTGCACTACCGCCACCAAGACCCGCTTGAATAGGGACGCGTTTTAATAGGTGGATGGCGGCACCGGCTTTACAACCCGTATAGGCCTGTATGGCGCGTAATGCTTTGAGCGCGAGATTATCTTCTCCATAGCTTACGAGTTTTTGCATGTAGTCAGGTAATTCGGGAGCACCACCGGAAAATACTACGGAATGATGCTTAGCGAAATAAATAGAATCACTAAGGCGAATCGATTGAAATATGGAATCGATGTTGTGGTATCCATCGTCACGTTTGCCTGTAATAGCAAGCCCAATATTAATTTTGCTGCAACCGAGTTGCTCAAAACTTTTACTCATAATAGCCTCGTTTGAAATGTACAAAATATATGCAGTTTATATGTTTATTTTATACTGTTATAAAGTGATTGAAAATAACCATTAAGTGGTTTATGATGATTTTGTATATACCTGTTGTTTGATTATTAAAAGCATTGTAAACAGCGTATGTTTTAATTAGTTCATTATAGAATATTTATAGTGAAATGGCAATTTGGAGGGAGCTATGTTCGCCAAGTATAAAGATGTTGTCTATCAATGTGTCATAGTTGCTATTGGTTGTGCAATTTTTGGTGCTGGTTTAGATGCCTTTGTACTACCTCACAAGCTGGTTAGTACTGGTATTAGTGGGGTAGGGTTAATTTTGTATTATTTAACGGGATTATCCGTTGGTTCTTGGAACGTTATTTTGAACGTCCCTATATTTTGGGCTGCTTGGAAGTGGCTTGGTAAACGCATAGTGCTTAATACCTTGTATGGTACGCTCATGTTATCGTGGATGATTGATCTGTTTAGTTTCTTGCAATATGACATGATTATCAAAGATCCACTACTCAGTTCTATGATGGCAGGTATCACAACTGGACTAGGGCTTGGTATCGTCTATCGTGTAGGTGGTAATACAGGAGGCCTTGATCCGATTGCACTTATCGTTCGCAAATATTATGGCCTTCAAATGGGGTCCATTAATAGCGCTATCAACTGTGCCATCCTCTTAGTTGCTGTCGGCGTTGTTGGACTTGAAGCGGTAGCTGTAACTCTTATCAGTGTGTATGTGTATACTATTATTACAAATAAGGTGGTAATCGGCTTTAATCAACGTAAAGTTGCTTTTATCATTACCTATCGCACCGATGAAGTATGTGAGTGTATTATCAATAAGGTTGGTCGTGGCGCTACTATTATCAATGGCATTGGCGCTTATACACGGACGCCTAAGCAAATTGTGATGGTTGCAGTTAACTTGCTGCAAGTAAATAAATTGAAAGAGGTTATTCAAGAAGCGGACCCAAATGTGTTTATCTTGATTACTGATGCTCAAGAGGTTATCGGGCAAGGTTTTACTCAACCTATTGTTCCTGCGGAAATATCTAAACAGCTGAAATCACAAGATATAACTACCGAAGCGAACAATAATGTTGTAATAGATGAAAATAGTTGTAACAAATCAAAATAAAGAATTATGATAAAATCTCTGGCTGTTGTCATCTTATATTAATTATGTGTAAATATAATATTTTATGAATGATACATACATTTTGGAAATAATTTAATGTAATTGATAGAATATCAAGGTTGTAAAATAAGAGGGCTTGCCCTCAAGATAAGATTAGAGGTTTCTATGACTCACAAATTAGCAGGTACGCCTGTACAAGAACAAGATATTATCGATGTGCAAACCCTTGTGGATGCATATTTTGATAATGCTCCGGATATTACAGATCCGACACAACTCGTATCCTTTGGCACATCTGGCCATCGCGGTACATCTTTAAATGGTACTTTTACGGATTTACATGTGGCCGCTATTACACAGGCTATTTGTGATGGCCGTGGCCAATTTGGCGCTACAGGTCCGATTTTTGTCGGTCAAGATACACATGCTTTATCTCAGCCAGCCCTTGTAACGGTTCTAGAGGTTCTTGCTGGCAATGGTGTAACGGCAATGGTTGATTCCGATATGGATTTTGTGCCGACACCATCTATATCTCGTGCCATTATTCGTTATAATGAAAGCCATGATGATAAAGCGGATGGTATCGTGATTACGCCATCTCATAATCCTCCAGATAACGGTGGCATCAAGTATAACGCTACTAATGGCGGCCCGGCGGATACTCTCGTTACAAAATGGATTGAAACCCGTGCTAATGAATATGTTCGTGCATATTGTGAATTAGAAGGGTTCAAACGTATTAGTATCGACAATATTGAACCTGATCAACAAGTTCCGTATGACTATAAAGGCCTGTACGTAGAAGAACTGTCTTCTATCATTAATATGGAGGCAATACAAAGTGCAAAACCTAAGGTCCTCGTTAATGCCCTCGGCGGTAGTGGACTAGGTTATTGGCGAGCTATTAAAGAGCGCTATAATCTCAACATGGATATTATCAATGATGAATATGATCCAACTTTTAGCTTTATGACGTATGACCATGATGGTAAGGTCCGCATGGATTGTTCCTCCGAATACGCTATGGCCGATGTTATCAAGCAAATTGGTAATTACGATTTGGCTGTTGGTAACGATCCCGATTATGATCGTTATGGTGTTGTTAGTGCAGAAGGGCTTGCTTCACCAAATGCATTCCTCGTAGCCGCTGCCGATTATCTATTCACAACCCGTGGTTGGAAGGATAAAGGGGTAGGCAAAACGGTTGTTTGTACAACCATGATTGATAAGTGGGCATCCGTTAAAGAAATTCCTGTGTATGAAGTTCCGGTAGGCTTTAAATACTTTAGCTCTCTATTATTCGATGGGGAAATTGGCATTGGAGGCGAAGAATCTGCTGGTGCATCCTTCCTTAAAAAAGATGGTACCGTATGGACCACAGATAAAGATGGTATGATTATGGCTCTCTTAGCAATGGAGATGTACGCTGTAATGGGCGCCACCGTTGAGAGACTATATAACAATATTGTGGAAGGCTGTGGGGATCCACGATTTGGTCGTATTGATGCGCCTTGTACAAAGGTGGCCAAGGCTAAGTTGAAACAATTAAATGCAAGCTCCATTACGGCTACCGAAGTAGATGGTAATGCGATTACTAATGTTCGCACTACTTCTCTGTATAAAGATATGCCTATCGATGGTGTTCGTGTGGAAACGGAAACAGGCTGGTTTGTAGCACGCCCATCTGGCACTGAAGATTTATATAAAATTTATGGTGAAAGCTATAAAGGTGACAAAGGTCTTATCGCATTGTTAACTGCTGGTGAAGAGATTGTGACAAGTGCTTTGTCTGACGAAGTATAACATATTGTTTTCACTAGAAAACTCATAAAGATTTCACTCATGAAAAATAATAAATGTGTTATAATATATTAATATAGTTTATTGAATGCCCTTTACTGGCTATATAGTTTGTAGTGCTTAGAGAAGGTGATGTTATGAAATTAGTTGTTACCGTTGTCGGCGTAGACCGCGTTGGTATCATTGCTGGGGTTAGTACCGTACTCGCTAACTACGGTGTAAATATTATGTCCATTAATCAGACCATCCTTGATGGTGTTTTCAATATGATTATGATGTGTGAAACCAAGTCTGAAGATATGAAAAATCTTACAGCTATCCAAGAGACTTTGACGACTCAAGGTAAAGAACTAGGTGTTGAAATCCGTGCACAACATGCTGATATTTTCTTGAGCATGCACCGTGTAGGATAGGAGGCACTTATGTTATCTATCGACAATATTTTAGAAACGAATCAGATGATTCACGATAACAAGCTTGATGTGCGTACTATTACGATGGGGATTAGCTTGCTAGAATGTGCATCTAGTTCTGGCAAAGAGTTGTGTGATCGTATTTATGACCGTATTACAAAAGAGGCAGAACACCTTGTATCTACTGGTGAGGCTATTGAGCGGGAATTCGGCATCCCTATTATTAACAAGCGTATTTCTGTAACACCCATTTCTCTTGTAGCTGGTGGCAGTGATTTAACATCTTATGTTCCTGTAGCAGAAGCTATGGATCGTGCAGCAAAAACTGTAGGTGTTAATTTTATCGGTGGCTTTTCTGCACTTGTAACAAAGGGGGCTACACGAGCTGATCGTATTTTGATTGATTCTATTCCTGAAGCACTGGCAACTACGGATATTGTTTGTAGCTCTGTTGCGGTGGGTTCAACTAAAACGGGCATCAACATGGACGCAGTGCGCGACATGGGTATCATCGTTAAGAAAACCGCAGAGCTTACAAAGGATAATGATGCTCTTGGTTGTGCTAAGCTCGTAATTTTCTGTAATCCTGTAGAGGATAATCCGTTTATGGCGGGTGCTTTTTTCGGCGTAACAGAAGGGGATAGCGCTATTTCTGTAGGTGTATCTGGACCGGGTGTTGTAAAACATGCACTTGAATCCGTTCGAGGTCAATCCTTTGACGTTGTAGCAGAAACGATTAAACGTACTGCTTTCAAAATAACTCGCGTAGGTCAATTGGTAGCGCAAGAGGCATCTCGTCGTCTCGGCAAACCATTTGGTATTATCGATTTATCCTTGGCCCCAACGCCAGCTGTAGGCGACTCTGTAGCTCACGTTCTTGAAGAAATGGGCTTGTCCTCTTGTGGCTGTCATGGCACTACAGCAGCACTAGCATTACTTAATGATGCGGTGAAAAAAGGTGGTCTTATGGCCTCCTCCCATGTAGGTGGACTTAGTGGTGCATTCATTCCTGTCTCTGAAGATGCAGGCATGATTGATGCCGTATCTTGTGGTAGTTTAACACTTGATAAATTAGAGGCTATGACATGTGTATGTTCTGTTGGCCTTGATATGATTGCTATTCCTGGAGACACTACTGCTGATACCATTTCTGCTATAATTGCAGATGAATCAGCTATCGGCATGATTAACAATAAGACAACTGCGGTTCGCGTAATTCCTGTACCTGGTAAGACTGTTGGAGAGGTTGTTGAATTTGGTGGATTATTAGGTTATGCTCCTATTATCGAAGTGAGTCCATATAGTGCAGCTGAGTTCATCGCCCGTGGTGGCAGAATTCCTGCTCCTATTCGTAGCTTAACAAACTAATCCATTTTTACAACCTACTTGTTGGAGGTGTCTTATGAGTGAATATGTGCTCGATTATGTGTGGGCCTTTGCACTAGCGCTCATCATAACCTTTGCACTTACCCCATTGGTAAAACGCTTTGCCGTTGCTGTTGGGGCAATAGATAAACCTGATGCTCGAAAGGTGCATCATGGTGCGATTCCACGACTTGGTGGATTAGCAATCTTTCTTGGTTATGTAGGATCGGTTCTTTTTAACGATTCCATCCCGCATGATCATAAATTGTTTGGTTTTGTCCTTGGTACAGTCATTTTAGTGCTAGTTGGTATTTGGGATGACATTAAACAAATTGAGCCAAAAACTAAGTTAATGGGACAAATTATAGCAGCCGCAATTCTGGTGGCTTATGATATTCGAGTAGATTTCATCAACCTTCCTTGGGGTGGTGTAGTATATCTCAAGTATTGGGCTATTCCATTGACTATTTTCTGGATAGTTGGTTTTACAAATATTGTAAACCTCATCGATGGCCTTGATGGCTTGGCTGCAGGTATTTCCTTTATCGCTTGTATCGCTGTTTGTGCAATGACATTGCAACTTGGTCAAACTGATCTTGCTTGTATTTCTCTTGCCTTAGCAGGTGCGACTGTAGGTTTCTTGCGGTATAACTTTAACCCTGCAAAAATATTCATGGGTGATACGGGATCCATGTTGTTAGGCTATACATTAGCGGCTATTTCCGTTATGGGGGCCGTAAAGACGGCTGCTACGATTGCTCTAGTGGTACCTGCTATTGTGTTAGGATTGCCTATTTTGGATACCTTATTTGCCATTGTGCGCCGTAAAATCAGTGGACGTCCAATCTTTAAACCCGATAAAGGTCATGTTCACCATCGCTTGTTGGCACAAGGGTTAACACAAAAGCAAGCTGTATTGTTGATGTATGCAGTAACAGCTCTTTTCGGCGGTGTATCTGTTATCGTTGCAGAGGTTAATGCTTGGGTCGGCGCGACCTTGGTATTAGTAATTTTCTTGTGTAGTATTTATATTGCACGACGTCTTGGCGTTATCATGCATAGTGATGCGGCAGGGCATCCGTTACCACGTCCTACAATTGAACGTAGCGACTCGGATGATACCATATCCTTTGATCGCGATGAATTGGCTAAAGCCTTGGAGAATACTGATGATTCTCATAAGGAATAACCATCTGTGGGGCGCTTGGCGCCCCATTTTTCTATCCTACTACGTTGGAGGCAACTATGTTAAAAGTTATGACAATCTTTGGTACAAGACCTGAGGCTATCAAGATGGCTCCTCTTGTAAAAGCATTACAAGCAGCACCAGATATGGAACCTATCGTCACCGTTACGGCACAGCATCGAGATATGCTTGATCAAGTACTAAACTTGTTTAATATTACCCCAGACTATGATTTAAATATTATGAGCCAAGGTCAAACACTATATGATGTAACTAATCGTGCTTTGATGGGCCTTAAAGATGTATTAGAAGAAGCAAAACCTGATGTGGTACTCGTTCATGGTGATACTACAACTACCTTTGCTGGTGCCTTGGCTTCTTTCTACCAAGAAATTCCTGTAGGTCACGTGGAAGCAGGACTACGGACAGGTGATATTTACTCTCCGTTCCCTGAAGAGATGAATCGCAAATTGACGGGGTCTATTGCGACGTATCACTTTGCGCCTACTTCTAGTTCTGAAAGCAATTTAAAAAAGGAAAATATTAATACAGAACATCTTTATGTAACAGGGAATACTGTTATCGATGCTCTTGATACGACGGTACAAGACAACTATGTATTCGATGATGCAGCTATTAATGCTCTTGATCCTAAAAAACGTACGGTTCTTGTTACCACACATCGCCGAGAAAACTTAGGTGAACCTATGCGCCATGTATATCAAGCCATTCGAGATTTAATCAATGAATTTGAAGATATTCAAGTTGTTTTCCCTGTACATAAAAATCCTAAAGTTCGCCAAGTTGTACAAGAGGAGCTTGGTTCTGTGGATCGTGTTACATTAATCGATCCTCTTGACTATGAACCATTTGCAAACTTGATGGCTAAATCTTACTTGATTTTGACTGATTCAGGTGGGATTCAAGAGGAAGCCCCAGCTCTTGGTAAGCCAGTTCTCGTATTGCGTGATACGACAGAACGTCCTGAAGCAGTAGAAGCAGGTACCGTTCGCCTTGTAGGTACTGATAAAGATGCGGTACATAAAGCCGCTTATGAATTATTGAGCAATGCTGAAGCGTATAAGTTGATGTCTAATTCCGTTAATCCCTATGGTGACGGTAAAGCATCTGAACGCATTATCCAAGCGTTACGCCATGAGTTTTTAGGTGATGCAAATCGCCCTGAACGTTTTGGTAAATAATATGGATAAGGATCTTGTGAAAGCCTTCGCTATGGCAACATCGGCGGGGGTCACACTGGTCTCCTGTATAGGTGGTTTTATTTGGCTAGGCCATAAATTAGATGGTTGGCTTCAAACGGAGCCACTCTGTATGGTCATATTTGGCCTAATAGGAGCTATAACAGGATTTTATATGCTATATAAACAAGTTAAGTAGTGAGGTATGTATGAATCAATATATAAAATTCATAGTGCGCGTGCTGCTGACTTGTTTTTTTATTGCTTTTTTGGGCAGTATAATACAAGTTTTATGTGGCTTAGAACAGTATCTATGGGGATGGCTTTGGGGTATCTTTATAATGGTTCTCTACTTACTTAGCCTAGCTTTGCATGGACAATCTATTGTGTCAGGAGATCCTTATAAAGCCGTACGTAAATCTCGTAGACAGATGATTTGGCGCCTTATGTTAGTAGGTTCTTTAGTGGTCTTAGGGCTGAAAATTCCGGGTGTAGAGGCTGTTAGCATGTTTATAGGTATCGCGCTTATTCAGCCTGCATTATATGCTATGTACTGGTGGCTTAGTCGCCAGTTTTAGTTCTAGAATGACCTAAAACAGGAACAACAAAGGTATTCCAATTATGCATTGTATACATTATATTTATGATTAATTGGAATTGTTTACCCTTCAAGTGTTGATTATATATCTATAACGATGTATGAT
>OKDF01000498.1_pt1 | contig 11005 bp, 2 predicted proteins | sample 1613721 | NCBI WGS metagenome assembly OKDF01 (sample SAMN04436873, study PRJEB24849) | human gut metagenome | biome: human gut; feature: NICU; material: stool | host: Homo sapiens | place: USA: Saint Louis, MO | collected 2011-09-21
ATTATGGTTGGTTTTGACTATGTCAAAACCCGCACTCTGGCATATGTTCAATCATTTTGATTGATTACCTATCATTGTTCAGTTTTCAAAGATCTGTGCCCCTTCATATGGGGTACTTGAATATAATAACATTTCCATATACTGATGTCAACAAAATTTGGACAAATTTTACGACAAATTTCAGGAAAATTTTATCATTATTTTTGCACAATTTCACGGCCTAATTTTACAGATTTAAAACTTGAGTTATATTACTTTTTAGACATATCATATAGGGAGAATTTAAAATAAAAAGAAGCCGCAACAAGAATACATCTATTGCATTCTGTTGCGGCTTCTTGCCTATATAACAGTGTGTTTATAGAATCCCTTATTTGTGTCTCAACACTGTATATTAAAAACTTTTATATATAAGGTTATTGCAACTGCACATTCCTTATAACAAAAGCTATACATATAATGTGATTATATATGTATTAGATGATTAGTTATCTGTCTGAATCGCTTCACGAAGGTTAATTTCGTGCATGTCTCCAACAGAAGGTTCTTCTGCAGACATATTTTTTACAGTTTGTTTTGTAGCAAACCAAACTGCTTCGTTCATGTAATAACGCAATTCTTCATTAGATACATGTTCTTGATCTTGAGCCATGATATCAAGCATAGCATCTTCCAATGCTTGTGCTTCTTCATCAGTCAAAGGACCGCCAACGGCCTTTTGCTTTTGAAGCAATTCATTCATGCGATCAACCATGCTGCGCAATACATTGTAACCATAGCTATTTGTGTAACCTTGGTCCTTATCATATTTAGGGAATGTGTAATAGCTATACTCGTTTTTATTACGGTTTTCACCATTCCAGTTCAATGCAGTTTCTTGGCCATGTACATAACCTAAAGAATGTTTACGGAAATAATCAGCATAATTATGCTTATCTTTAGAATGTAACCATTTAGCTTCTTCTTTAGTTAACGCTTGATGATTATTCTTTTTGCTTTCAGCTAAAGCAATATGTTTTTCCGCATTTTCCCATGCTTTCACAAATTCATGGATACTTTGTACCGCCTGAGGGCTAGCCACAGGAACCAATACAACAGAACCTGTTGTAGGCACTTTAGCTGGATTTGGTAAAAGCAATGGATCATCAAATGTAGCAGATGCCGCATTAACATGGAATACGCCACTGCCGAATAATACTGCCGCTGTGAAAGCAAGCAAAGTGGATTTTTTCATTATATATTCCTCTTTTCTATCAACGAATTAAATCGGGTGAGAGGACCCCCTAAAGAGGAATCCTCACCCCGTAATGTTCAGTATGAACGTATTATAAACCTAGTCTTGCCATCATTGCAGCAATATTAGCTTTCATTTGTTCATTTTCAGCTTTCAAATCAGCTACTTCACCTTTTAATCCTTGATTTTCAGCTTTCATTGCAGCAAGTTCACGTTGCATTGCATATGTAGAACTGATAGGTCCTTTACGATAACGATCTGCAGTTTCTGCTTCACCGTCTCTGTTACCTACTTTCCAAGTTACACCAGCATTTGCCATCATATGGCTATTGCTACCCGCCCAAGCTACGCCAGCATGTAACATCATGGATTCATTTTTGTAATGAGCCACGCCTAATGCCAATGCGGAGTCACCACGGTAGTTACCATAACCTGCCATGATTTGAGTAGGTTCGTAAGGATCATAAGCCATAGGTTTCAATGCGGACAACGCGGAGGATAAAGCACCAACTTGACGAACTTCTTTTACAACATTATTCATGCTGTTTGCAACACGATTAAGTTGGGAACCATTAACAGCATCAGTAGAAGTGGAGCTAATTTCACCTGGTGCTACGTTAGTAATCTTATTACCACCGTTGTTCAAACCAGAGCTTGTTAAGGATACGCTGCCACCACTATTATTTTTGATTGTGATACCATTACCGTTTGTCACAGTTGTATGACCGGAGTTATCCATAGTTGTAATGGAGTTGATACCAGTAATATCTTTTGCCAAACGAACATTCAAGCTGCCGTTGTTATCGGAAATAACACCGATATTGTTTGCAGAGGAAAGTTTGCTTTCATCAGTAACGCCACCTTTAACGGTTACTTTTTGACCTAGGTCACGATGGAATTCACCTTTATCACCTGCAAAGTCTAAGCCGGCTTTCTTAAGTCCATCGATACCTTTCTTCAAGTCACCGATGTTAGCGCCATTTGTTAAGCTGCTGCTATTATCAGCGATATTATTGATATCTTCGCCTTCGCCATAACCGCTTGCCATGTTAACAACTTTATTACCACCATTGTTCAAGCCATCCTTAGTCAATGTTACTGCACCAGTACCATCTTTAGGGGAACCTTGACCTGCTGGAGGAGTAGTAATTGCAACACCGTTGCTGCTAACAGTAGTAGTTACTTTAGTACTACCCATGCCAGATGTAACAACCACACCATCTGCAGTTGTGCTTGTTCTCTTAGTCTTTTTGTCAGTAGTTACAACACCGTTAACAGTCAACTCAGTGGACTGAGTTGGATTATCTACAAGTACACCTTTAGCTGTTGTTTGAGTTGTATTATTTTGACTATCAGATACTTTCACATTATCTGCAGTAAGAGTAGTCTTATTACCAAATGTATCAGTACTTGTAACACCTCTACCGTTTGTTAAAGTAGAGTGTTGTTGATCGTCTGTAGTTGTAGTTACACTACGTAAGTTCAAGTCTTTTTTGATATCTACAGTGTATGTTTTAGACTTATCCGCATTTGTTGTAGATGTTACAGTTGTATTGCCGCTATCGCCAGCTTTCACTGTTGTAGTTGCTGCCGCCATGCTGCTCTTCAACTGTTGAACATTAACTGCATCTGTATCATTTACACCAGCTGCCACGTTAGTAATCTTTTGATTATTTGCATTTAAGCCTTCGTTAGAAATGTATGTTTTACCGCCTACAGATACGCCCTTATCGTCAAGAACAACTTGTTTGTTTGGATCGGAACCAACAGTTACGGAATCAAGACCTTTAAGGTTCTTAGCAAGTTTAACGTTCAAGTTACCGTTTTCATTAACTACGCCAATGTTACCATTTGAAAGTTTAGAAGCATCAGCTTCGCCACCTTTGAGTTCCAATGTTTGACCGAGGTCTTTATGGATAGCTTCACCGGAGTCGCCTTTGAAGTTCAAGCCTTTCTTAGTCAAGTCTTGAGTGTTCTTATCAATTTTATTATCTACAACTTTCAATTGATCTTCTGTTGCAGCTTGACCATTAGTGATCTTATTAGGATCCCAAGTTCTGTTAGTCAAATCGTTAACAGTACCAGAACCACCATTGATAGTTACCTTACCGGAGTTGATTGTACCGTTTGTACCATTGATATTTACAGCATTAGCACCTTCGCCAGCTCTAATGATACCTGTTGTACCATCGAAATGAACTGATGTATTGCCGGAGCCCAATGTCACTGTGTCTTTCAAGTTTACAGTGTATGTTTTAGCTTTTGTAAGATCGTTGATTTCTTCTTCAACATGAATGTTCTTGCTACCTTTTACCTTAGTATCGGACGCAGCTTTTACTTCGTTCAATTGTTTAAGGTTAACAGCATCGCTATCTTCTGTACCAGCTTTAACATTTTTGATTTGTGTATTGTTTGCATTGAAGCCGTTGTTTGTAACAAATGTATTACCACCAATTGTCAAACCATTATTATTAATAGTTGTTTGACCAGTTGTTACGCTATTCAAGCCTGTTAAATCTTTTGCAAGTTTAACATTCAACTTACCGTTTTCGGATACAACGCCGATGTTGTTATCAGACAATTTAGCTTTATCAGAAATGCCACCCACAACATCCAATGTTTGACCAAGATCTTTATGGATTAATTCGCCAGAATCAGCTTGGAAGTTCAAGCCTTTCTTCGTCAAGTCAGTGCTATTGTCAGTGATTTTCTTATCAACAATTTTCAATTGGTCTTCTGTTGCAGCTTGACCGCTTGTGAAGTTTTTGCCATCCCAAGTAATGTTTGTCAAGTTGTTTACAGTACCGTTTGCACCGTTAACTAGAACTTTACCGGAAGTGATATTACCAATTGCACCATCAATTGCAACTTTACCAGCATTGATTGTGCTGTTCACACCATTGATAGTTACTGCATTCGCACCGTTACCAGCTTTCATGATACCAGTTGTACCGTCGATGTTAACAGCTGTGTTACCGGAACCTAATGTTACAGTGTCTTTCAATGCAACTGTGTAAGTTTTAGCTTTTGTTACATTATCTACGGTTTCATCAACATTGATGTTTTTGCTACCTTCTACTTTTGTATTAGATGCAGCTTTTACATCGTTCAATTGTTTAACATTTACAGCATCATTATCTTCTACGCCAGCTGTTACGTTTTTGATTTGCGTATTGTTAGCGTTGAAGCCATTATCTGTAACGAATTGTTTGTTGTTGATTGTCAAGCCATCGTTGTTGATAGTTGTTTGACCAGTTGTTACGCTGTTCAAGCCTGTTAAATCTTTTGCAAGTTTAACATTCAACTTACCGTTTTCGGATACAACGCCGATGTTGTTATCAGACAATTTAGCTTTATCAGAAATGCCACCCACAACATCCAATGTTTGACCAAGATCTTTATGGATTAATTCGCCAGAATCAGCTTGGAAGTTCAAGCCTTTCTTCGTCAAGTCAGTGCTATTGTCAGTGATTTTCTTATCAACAATTTTCAATTGGTCTTCTGTTGCAGCTTGACCACTTGTGAAGTTTTTGCCATCCCAAGTGATGTTTGTCAAGTTATTTACAGTACCAGCAGTACCGTTGACAGTCACTTTACCGGAGTTGATAGTGCCGTTTGTACCATTGATAGTCACAGCATTAGCACCGTCACCAGCTTTTATGATACCTGTAGTACCGTTGATGTTGATTGCATTATTGCCGGAGCCTAAAGTTACATTGTCTTTCAACGCTACTTTGTAAGTTTTAGCTTGTGTATTAGGATCTACTGTGGAGTTAACATTGATGTTTTCGCTACCTTCAACTGTAGTGTTGGATGCATTTTTAACTTCATTCAATTGATTCAAGTTAACTGCATCATTGCCATCAGTACCAGCTTTTACGTTTTTGATTTGTGTATTGTTAGCATCAAAACCGTTAGCTGTAACAAATTTCTTACCACCAATTGTTAAACCTTCGTTATTAATTGTTGTAGCACCAGTTGTTACGCTTGTTAAGCCAGTCAACTCTTTAGCGAGTTTAACATTTAACTTACCGTTTTCAGATACTACACCGATGTTATTGTCGGACAATTTAGCTTTATCGGAAGTACCACCTATAACGTCTAATGTTTCGCCAAGATCTTTATGAATGCTTGTAGCGTCATCGCCTTTGAAGTTCAAGCCCTTCTTAGTCAAGTTGCTACCATTATCAGTAATTTTCTTATCAACAACTTTCAATTGGTCTTCTGTTGCAGCTTGGCCGCTTGTGATGTTATTAGCATCCCAAGTGATATTTGTTAAGTTGTTTACAGTACCTTTAGCACCGTTAACAAGAACTTTACCGGAATTGATATTGCCTGTTACACCGTCAATCGCTACGTTACCAGCATTAATTGTGCTGTTTGTACCGTTGATAGTTACAGCATTATTGCCTTCGCCGGCTTTTACAATACCTTTTGTACCGTCGATATTAACAGCTGTATTGCCGGAACCCAATGTTACTGTGTCTTGTAAACCAACTGTATAAGTCTTAGCTTTAGTAAGTGGATCTTCAGAATCAGTTACATTGATGTTTTTACCTGCTTTTACAACAGTTTTAGCTGCCGCTGCGTTATTGGATACTTCTTTCAACTGTTTAAGGTTAACTGCATGGTTATCCTCTGTACCAGCTTTCACGTTTGTGATTTGAGTATCGTTAGCATTGAAGCCGTTGCTTGTAACAAATGTGTTGCCACCGATTGTCAAACCATTGTTATTAATAGTTGTAGCACCAGTTGTTACACTGTTCAAACCTGTCAAATCTTTAGCAAGTTTAACATTCAATACGCCGTTGTTATTAACTACGCCGATATTATTTTCTGAAAGTTTAGATGCGTCAGCTTGACCGCCAGAGATTTTCAAAGTTTGACCAAGGTCTTTATGAATTGCAGTACCTGCATCACCTTGGAAGTTCAAGCCTTTTTCTACGATTTCAGTTTTTGTAGTATCAATTTTATTATCTACTACTTTCAATTGATCTTCTGTAGCAGCTTGACCATTAGTAATAGCTTTAGGGTTCCAAGTTCTGTTAGTCAATTCGTTAACAGTACCTGTAGTACCATTGATAGTTACTTTACCGGAGTTGATAGTACCATTTGTGCCGTTGATAGTCACAGCATTATCGCCAGTGCCAGCTTTCACGATACCTGTTGTACCGTTAATATTGATAGCTGTATTACCAGAGCCTAATGTTACTTCATCTTTCAAGCCTACAGTATATGTTTTAGCTTTAGTTACATTGTCGATGCTTTCATCAACTTTAATGTTTTTACCTTCAGCTACCTTCGTATTAGCTGCAGATGCGCTGTTGGATACTTCTTTCAATTGTGCCAAGTTTACTGCATCGCTGTCAATTGTACCACGAGCAACGTTAGTAATCTTGTTACCACCATTATCCAAGCCAGTTTTAGTAAGGGATACAGATGCATTATTTGTAGCACCGTTGCTAATAGTTACACCGTTAGAAGTAACTTTTGTATCACCTACAGTTACGCTGTTCAAACCTTTAAGGTCTTTAGCCAAACGAACTTTCAAGTCGTTGGAGCCATCAGATACAACACCGATGTTATCTTCAGCAGTTAATTTGGATGCTTCTGTGATGCCACCTTTAACGTTTACTTGTTCACCAAGTTTTTTATTGATTACATTACCGGAGTCAGCACCGAATTTCATGCCTTTATTGATCAATTCTTCTTTAGTCTTGAACAATTGGCTGCCATTGATAGCATCTGTGGATGTAGCTGTTACAGCACCGTCTTTTACATTTGTAATAGTAGTGCCATTAGCGCCTTCCAATGTTACCTTAGTTTTATCAACAACACCGTTATTGATGTCATATTTAACAGCACGATCTGTCAATTTATCTACAGAAGTCTTGGATGCAATGTTATTGATTGTAACTTGCTCTTTAACGCCTGCATGGTTTTTATCCTCTACAGTCAAGGATACTTCACCATTGTCGTTTACCTTATAGGAACCGTCAGCGCTGGAGTTTCTTACAAGACGATAGTCAGTTGCACTGCTACCTTGTTGAGTAATTTGTTCGCTAACTTTTTTCAACTGATCTTCAGTCGCTGCACGACCGGATACGATAGATGTGGAATCCCAGCTCTTATTGCTCAAGTTAGTTACATAATTACCAGTTTCGCTTGCATGTTTCGTATTTTGAACAGTTTGAGCGCCCATTACAACGCCACTAGCAGTTACTCTACCTGCTGTACCATCAAGAACTACTTGATTGTTACCGCTACCCAATGTCACTTTGTTGTTCAAACGAAGATCATATTTAGCACCTTCAGTGCTTGTAGCAGGAGTTGTTGTCAATTTGAGGTTATCATCGGAAACAGTAACTTTAGAATGTTTACCTGCTTCGATTTTCACATCATGTAATTGGCTACCGTTTACAGCATCTGTAGAAGTAGAGGATACTTCACCAGCTTTCAAGTTAGTAATTGTTGTACCGCCTTGGCCTTCCAAAGTAACCTTGTTTTTATTAACAGTAGTACCGTTAAGATCATATTTAACAGCGCGTTCTGTCAATTTATCCAATTCAGTTTTGGATGCGATGTTATTGATTGTTACCGTATTAGCAGGGCTGTTAGGATGAGCTTCATCTTTAACTTTTAAATCAACCTTGTTGTTTTCTACAGAGTAAGAACCATCCGCAGAGTTTGTATTGTTAATCAAACGGTAATCTGTTTTTGCCGCATTAGTAGTCTTAATTTCATCAGACACTTTTTTCAACTGATCTTCAGTTGCTGCACGACCAGATGTGATGGTAGGGTTTTGAACATTCCATTCTTTATTGTCCAAACCAGTTACATAGTTTTTATTGTCGCTATGTTTACCTACGCGAACAGAACCTGCAGTTACGCTATTCAAACCTGTTAGGTCTTTTGCCAACTTAACATTAAGGTTGCCGTCTTTAGCTACAACACCGATGTTGTTGTCAGACAAAGCACCTGTAGCGCCACCTGTAATACCTAAAGTATCGCCAAGTTGTTTGTTGATTTTAACATTGTTATCGCCTTGGAAGCTTAAGCCTTTAGCGATTTTGTTAGTGTTATTTGTGATATTAGTAGTATTGATATCTTGTTGCTCTTTAGAAGCAAGGTTCGTCAACTTAACTTGTCTAGGGTTGGAACCATCAGCATCAGCAACAGTCAATGTCATGCTACCATCAGCAGCTACTTTATATTCGCCATTGCTACCTGCTGCAGGGTTTGCAATCAAACGGTAGTCAGTTTTGGAAAGACCATTAGAGATTTTAGAGATATCAACATCGAATGTTTGATTGTCATTACGTGTCAATGTCAATCTCTTACCGTCATTGGATACTGTACCAGATGTAACATACGTGTTTTTCAAACCTGTTACTTCAGCAGTCAAACCATTTGTACCGGTCATGTTAATCTTGCCATTACCGTTTGCTTCATACGTTGCAGAACCACGTTGCAAGTATTTATCGTATTTTGCAGCAATACGAGAAATATCACCGATATTAGCCGCATTTGTTAATGTATCACCGCCAGATTGTACATTGGTAATTTGATAACCACCAGCATTGATACCGGTTTTGCTCATAGATACGCTACCAGTTGTAACGGAGTTGAAGTTTGCATTATCAACTGTTGAAACCGTAACATTGTCTCCGGCGCCTTCTAATTTAATATTTTTACCAGCGTTAAAGTTCACTGTACGGTTTGGAGCTTTTACGTCTTTAACCTTTTGGCCATTAACTTGAAGTTCCCAACCTTGGTTTACGGATTGAATTGCTTCATGAACAGTGTTTTTACCTGTATCACCAATATTAGTCATGGTGATAGAGCCGTTTTGATCAACCTGAGCATTACCGCCTAAGATATTCTTAGTGCTGTTAGCTACATTACCTACTGCATTAGCAACGCCATATAATTGGCTACCGTTAATAGCATCTGTAGATTGTGCACTTACACGACCAGCAGCAACGTTTGTAATTGTACGTTTTGTAGAGTTATTACCTACGCTAACTGTGGAATCAGCAGTACCACCAGCATAGTTGTATTTCAAGCCGTTAATTGTTTCACTAGCAGTGCTTACAGGAGCAGCTGTTTCAGAATTAGCACCTAACGCAACGCCACGAACGTTATTTACTGTTGCTTTGCTGCCGAGAGCTAAGCCTTCATTCGCTTGTACACTTGCTTCGCTACCAATTGCTACCGCATCAGTTACTTCTTTTTTCGCTTTAAGTTGAGTAATTAATTGATCGTTATCTTTATAAACGCTACTATCACGTACACGTTCTAATGTACCAGCTTGAGCGCTTACGCCTAATGCGATGGAACGAGAACCAGTTGCTTGTGCATCATCACCGATAGCCACAACATTCTTCTTGTCCCCATCTTGAGTGCTTAAAGCACTCGCTTCACGACCCATAGCAATAGAGCCGTAACCTTCAGAATGAGCATTGTTACCGATAGCTGTAGAACGTTCGCCTAATGCCCATGCTGCATTACCTGCAGCCACAGAAGATCCGCCCAATGCATATGTATCATTACCAAGAGCAACACCAGAACCACCATGAGCACGTGCAGAGTTACCTACAGCAACGGAGTTGTTTACTTTATAATTTGGGTCATTTTGAATGCCAGATTCAGCATTATTACCAATAGCGACGCCATCTTTCGCACGAGTTTGTGCATTGTTACCAAGAGCAACCGCATTATCACGATAATGTGCTGCACCGTTACCGATAGCTACACCTTGAATGCCTTGAGATGTAGCACGATTACCGATGGCTACACCTCTTGCATAAGCTTCACCTTTATAATTTGAGCCAGAAGCAACATTAGCACCTGTACCCATAGCAACACTATCTACGGTATTTGATTTAGCACCTTGACCGACAGCAATAGAGCGAGCTGCATTAGCTTGGGTATTAGTAGTTCCGTCATATGCTGTATACGGTGTACCTTTCTCATCATATTTAGGTGTCGGATTTGCAGAACCGATAGCAATAGATTGATCCCCTGTCGCTAATGCGGAGTGACCCATAGCCAAGCTGGCTTTACCTTGTGCGGATGCTGCTGTACCGATAGCCGCCGCATATTGTTCACCTGCATAGGCTTGACGCATCATGGCCAAGGAGTTAAATCCTTTTGCCTTCGCAGCAGAGCCAACAGCAATAGCACCGATTTGTTCAGATTGAGCATAGTGACCTAAACCGATACCCAACGCACGAGATTGGGAATAGTCACCGATGGAAATACCAGACACAGAACCATCATTAGCACGGGCATTCGCATTGTTACCGATTTGGATGCCAAACACCTTATTATTTGTATATAAATATCCTTGTCCTGGATTTCCTGGTGTTTTGTAATCATACATCTGAATATAAGGAGAATTTTGGCTAGGATATAAATATGTAAACCCACCATCATTAGGACCTTCACCAGGAGCCAAAGAAAGGCCTCTGTTAGGTGCTGCATCAACACCCGAAATTAACCCACTACCACAGGTTAAAACCATAGCCGCCAAGCCAACTTTTACCGAAGCTTTAGCGGAATTACTAACAAAGCTTTTGGAGCCACGAGTATGGCTTTTTGCGATTTCAGATACAACGACATATGCGCCCCGTACCTGACTCCAAATTACCCTATAAATACGATTCATTTAGTAGTACCTACCTTTCACACAGTTTTATAAGGGATTCTAAAACCAACACTAAAACACTAAAAATAATAAAATTTTCATCAAAAATTTAATTACTATAC
>OKDF01000501.1_pt1 | contig 10922 bp, 9 predicted proteins | sample 1613721 | NCBI WGS metagenome assembly OKDF01 (sample SAMN04436873, study PRJEB24849) | human gut metagenome | biome: human gut; feature: NICU; material: stool | host: Homo sapiens | place: USA: Saint Louis, MO | collected 2011-09-21
GCCCTCTCGCAAGTCGCCAGCGGCATCTGCGCGGCCTTTGTCGGACCGCTGATCGCCGGGATTACCCTCGGTCTTGCCAGACAGCGCGGCTTTAGCGCCCAGATGGGGAAAAACGAAGCCTTCAACCACGCGGGAAATTTCTTCACCGCGCTAATGGCCGGGGCTATCGCCTGGTACTGGGGCATCGGCGGCATTTTCATTCTGATGGCCTGTACCACGCTGCTTACCCTGGTCGCCCTGCTGGCGATCCGCGGCGGCGATATCGACGATGATGCCGCCCGCGGCATCGAAGCGGCATCCACGCCCTCCCTGCCGGGGTTTGCCATCCTGTTCCGCCATACGCCGCTGCTGATCGCCGGCGTAACCCTGATGCTGTTCCATCTCGCCAATGCCGCACTGTTGCCGATGCTGAGCATGCGGATCGCCGCCGCGCCGGGACACCTCAATCCCGGACTGTTTGCCGCCGCCACGGTGATTATTTCGCAGGTGGTGATGATCCCGGTGGCCATCCGGGTCGCCGGCAGCATCGACAAATACGGTTACTGGCGATGCATCCTGCTGGCGCTGCTGATCATGCCCATCCGGGCGGCGCTGGCGGCGTCCAGCGACGCCCCGGCGATGATGGTCCCGGTGCAAATTCTTGATGGCCTGGCGGCAGGGATTTTGGGGGTGGCGGTGCCCAGCTTTATCGTCTCGCTGCTGCGCGGCAGCGGGCACGTTAACGCTGGACAGAGCGTGGTGATGCTGATGCAGGGCGCCGGGGCGGCAATGAGTCCGGCGTTAACCGGGTCTATCGCCGGGCACTACTCCTATGCCACCGCCTTCGGCGTGCTGAGCGTTATCGCGATTGTCGCCCTGATGGTATGGTGGCGCAGCGCTCCGCTGCTCACCGTCTCCGCGTCACCGCCAGTCGGCGAGAGCGGGCAGTAACCTACGGCACAGCGACCTGGGGAGAGAGGAAATCGCCAGCCGGGCAGCAGCCCCCTGCTGCCCGCCTGACGTGTGAGTGGCGTTAATTCACCCGCGCAGGCAAGGTAATTTGCTGCAGGGCATTCGCCATATTAATCTGAATCAGCTCTTTAAGACCTTCGCGCTTAATAAACTGGCTCCGGTGCTTACTTTTCACCTCTTCAATACTCTTTTTGATCTCTTGCGCCGGCAGTTTATACCAGCCGCGAGCCTGTTTCTCACCGCCCATTTCCAGCCACAGCGATGAATAACTGGCTTTCACCAGATCGCTTTTCACGTGATAATCAGAATCGATGGCGTAGACCGTGGAGATGTTGAAATATCGCAGCAAACCATACAGCACGCTCATGATGATATTTTTCGGCCGCGCGCCATGCAGCTCTTTAGTCAGCACCTTCACTTCGTCATTGGTGATATCTTTCCCGCCCTGGATGCCGCCGATATAAGCGCGGCCATCGTCGGTGCAGGAAAAACAGACGCTATAGACGCGCCGGTCGCCAAGAAACAGCTGCAGCATCAGCTCCCCTTCCTCCTGAAACGGCGAGGCCAGCAGCTTAACGTCAAGCTTATCGCCATTTTTCAAGGGAATAGAAAACATCTCGCGGCCAAAATCCGCGACATTGTAGAGCTGCGGCAGGACATCAGGGTGAAACGTTTTCTCGATGAAATTCAGTGAACCATGGGCAATATCCAGTTTGCGTCGTTTTGACAGCCGTTTATTGAGATACGCTTTAAACGGTTTATCCTCAAAAGGCACCAGTCCTTTGGTCACCGCGGTCAACCGCGCGCACTGATATTTCGCACAAAGTCCTTGATATTCTCTGTATTTACCTCCTGCGAGCGAGAGCTCTCTGCATTTTCGTAAAATTTTTTTATAGCTTATTTTGACCTGACCGATCACTTTATTATGTTTACGCCATTCTTTGATGGCGCCTGCAACAGTATGTTCCATTGATTAAGATCCATAGATTCATCCATAATCGCGGCCATATTAACATAAAAGCGTTTCGTCAACGCTTAATTACTCCTTCGTTGTCCTTTCATTTAATATTTAGGCAGGAAATTATCCTGGCGACGTTATTTGTCGCTAAACTTATTCTGTCAACGATTATTTATGGTAGGTAACGCCCTCCGCTCAGCGACTTAACGCTCTGTGCCTTCGGCGCGAAGCGCGGCTACATCCGCTGGCGGTTATGCCCTATACTTGACCCTGATTCAAAACCAGCAACGATAGGTAACTTATGGAAATTGATCTCGACAACCTGGTCTTCAGCGGCCTGGATGAAGCGGAAGAGCGCAACGCGGAGCGTCTGGAAGAAGCGGACAAAAAAGCCCAGGCGATCGTTGCCGACGACGACTGCGGCGACGCCTGCAAAATCTGATTGTCAAACCGGCCAGCAGGCCGGTTTTTTTTTGACGCCCACACCTCAGGTGGGTAAAAACCCTTTCAGCGTATCCAGCAGCGCCTGCGCCGCCTTCGACAGCGGCAGATGTCCGGCATGGATCGCGCCGACGCACTTCTCAATCGGCGGATCGCTGAGCGGGATGCAGACGGCGCCCAACGATGCCATCTGCGTTTTACACAGCGCCGGCACCGCGCTGCCCCCCAGGCCGCTGGCCACCATCCTCCCCACCGTCACCAGCTGATGACTCTCCAGCGCCACGTCCAGCTGACGTCCGCTGCGCGCCAGCGCCTCCTCCAGCATCAGGCGTACCGCCGAGGGGCGCTGCAGGGTAATAAAGTCGAGGGTCAACAGCTCCTGCCAGCTGAGCTGCTTTTTCTTCGCCAGCGGGGATTGTTGGGGAACGATCGCCACGAAGCGGTCCACCGCCAGCGGGGTAAACAGCAGGTTGTGGTTGGGCGATGGCTCGAAAGCGATGCCCATCTCCACCCGCCCCTCGCGCACCATCTCGATCACCTGCTCATTAATCACGTCATGCACAGTGACGTTCACCCCGGCATAGCGGTCGCGGAAGGCTTTCAGCGCCTCCGGCAGAACGTTGGCGGCAAACGACGGCATCGCAGCGACCGAAATTTTCCCCCGCTGCAGGGTAAAGCTCTGACGCATGGCCTCCTCGACGTTATCCCAGTCGGCCAGCAGCTGACGGGCCATCGGCAGAAAGAGTTCCCCCTCCTGGGTGAGGGTCACTTTGCGGGTGCTGCGCTGCAGCAGCGCGCCGCCCAGCGCCTCCTCCAACCCTTTGATGGTCAGGCTGAGAGCTGGCTGCGACAGATTCAGCCTTTCGCTGGCGTGGGCGAAATTCAGAGTGTGAGCTACCGCTAAAAACGCGCGTAACTGTTTGACACTCATTCTCATTTTTCTTCCTGTTAACTAATTGAAAAAAATTAGTTAACAGGAAATTAATTAAAATTCCAAATGAGTGAGTCACAAATTCAAAATTATCAAATCAGTCGCCTGCGCCAATGATAAGGCTATCGCAAGGCAGGAGAGACAAGATGGCAGGACTGGATAAACGCGTCGCCAGTTACGAAGCGGCGCTGGAAGGGTTAACGGACGGCATGACGCTGCTCGCCGGCGGCTTCGGCCTGTGCGGCATTCCCGAGAACTTGATCGCCGAGGTGCAGCGTCGCCAGGTGCAGGGGCTGACGGTGGTCTCCAACAACTGCGGGGTCGACGGTTTCGGTCTCGGCATGCTGCTGGAGTCGCGCCAGGTCAGCAAGGTGCTGGCCTCTTACGTCGGGGAAAACGCGCTGTTTGAACAGCTGGTGCTCAGCGGCGAGCTGGCGGTAGAACTCACCCCGCAGGGAACACTGGCGGAAAAAATCCGCGCCGGCGGCGCTGGCATCCCCGGCTTTTACACCGCCACCGGGTATGGCACCCCGGTCGCCGAAGGCAAAGAGGTGCGCCAGTTCGACGGCCGACACTACATCCTTGAAGAGGCGATCCGCGGCGATTTCGCGCTGGTCAAAGGCTGGAAAGCCGACTGGTACGGCAACGTGGTCTATCGCCACACCGCGCAGAATTTCAACCCGCTGATGGCCACCGCCGGGCGCATTACGGTGGTGGAGGTGGAAGAGATTGTGCCGCCGGGCGAACTGCCCCCCTCCGCCATCCATACTCCGGGGATCTATGTCGACCGGCTGATCGTCGGGCAATTCGAAAAACGTATTGAACAGCGCACCCTGCGCGCCGGAGGGCACTGAGATGCTGACCCGTGAACAAATGGCGATGCGCGTCGCCCAGGAGCTGCGCGACGGCGACTACGTCAACCTCGGGATCGGTATCCCGACGCTGGTGGCCAACTACATTCCCGCCGGCATTGAAGTGATGCTCCAGTCGGAGAACGGCCTGCTGGGGATGGGCGAATTTCCCGATGAGGAAACCATCGACGCCGACATGATTAACGCCGGTAAACAAACCGTCACCGCGCAAACCGGGGCGGCGATCTTCGATTCCGCCCAGTCGTTCGCCATGATCCGCGGCGGCCACGTCGACCTGACCGTTCTTGGCGCCTTTGAGGTCGACGTCGCGGGCAACATCGCCTCATGGATGATCCCTGGAAAAATGGTCAAGGGGATGGGCGGCGCCATGGACCTGGTGGCCGGCGCGCAGAACATCATCGTGGTGATGACCCACGCCTCAAAAAACGGCGAATCCAAACTGCTGCCGCAGTGCACCCTGCCGCTCACCGGCGTGGGCTGTATTCGCCGGGTACTCACCGATCTGGCCCTGCTGGAGATTGTCGACGGCGCGTTTGTCCTGCGCGAAGTGGCCCCGGGGGTCAGCCCCGACGAGGTGATACGTAAAACGGCGGGACGGCTGATCGTCGCCGACGACGTGCGCGAAATGCGCTTCAGTTAAGGAGAGACCATGACCGATATTGCCATTGTTGCTGCCGTACGCACCCCGGTAGGCAGCTTTCGCGGCGCCTTCGCCCCTCTTTCCGCCGTCGACCTCGGCGCAGCGGTGGTGCGCGGCCTGCTTGAACGCTGCCAGCTGCCCGCCGCAGCGGTCGACGAACTAATTTTCGGCCAGGTGCTTACCGCCGGCTGCGGGCAAAACCCGGCGCGCCAGACCGCGCTGCGGGCCGGCCTGCCGGTCGACACTCCGGCGGTCACCGTCAATCTGGTGTGCGGCTCCGGGCTGAAAGCGGTTCAGCAGGCGGTGCAGGCGATCCGCTGCGGCGACGCCGGGATCGTTATCGCCGGCGGCCAGGAGAGCATGAGCAATGCTCCCTATCTGATGCATGGCGCCCGCGACGGCCTGCGTTTCGGCCACGCCAGCCTGCAGGACAGCATGATCCAGGACGGCCTGTGGGATGCCTTTAACGACTACCACATGGGCATTACCGCCGAGAACCTCGCCGACGCCTTCGACATCAGCCGCGAGCGCCAGGACGCCTTCGCCGCCAGCTCCCAGCGCAAAGCGGCGGCCGCTATCGCCGCCGGGCGCTTTCGTGAGGAGATCGTTCCGGTCAGCGTCCCGCAGGGCAAAAAGCCGCCGCGAGTCGTGACTGACGATGAGCAACCGCGCCCGGAGACCAGCGAGCAGCAGCTGGCCCAGCTGCGCCCGGCGTTTCGCCCGGCTGACGGCAGCGTCACCGCCGGGAATGCCTCGTCGCTGAACGACGGCGCCGCGGCGGTCCTGCTGATGCGCGTCGATAAAGCGCGCGAGCTTGGGCTGCCGGTGCTGGCGCGCATTGTCAGCTCAGCGGTCGCCGGGGTCGACCCGTCGGTGATGGGCATCGGCCCGGTGAGCGCCTGCCGCCAGGCGCTGCAGCGCGCCGGCTGGACGCTGGACGAGGTGGACCTTATCGAAGCCAACGAGGCCTTTGCCGTCCAGGCGCTGGCCGTCGGCCAGCTGCTTGAATGGGACAGCGAGAAGGTCAACGTCAACGGCGGCGCCATCGCCCTGGGACATCCCATCGGCGCCTCCGGCTGCCGGATCCTCGTCAGCCTGGTGCATGAGATGCAGCGCCGGGGCGCCAGCAAAGGGCTGGCAACCCTGTGCGTCGGCGGCGGCCAGGGCATCGCCATGACTCTACAACGTTAACAGGAGCCACTATGTTTACATCACGCCTGGCGGTACTCGGCGCGGGACTGATGGGCGTCGGTATCGCCTGCCATTTCGCCCGTCACGGTCACGCCGTCCGCCTGTATGACACCGACCCGCAGCGTCTCGCTGAGGTTCCGGCGGTGGCCAGCGCCATCCTGTGCGAGCTGGAGGCCAGCGGTCAGCAGGATCCCGCCGACCGCGACGCGGTGCTGGCCCGTCTGACCCCCACCCCGACGCTGAATGCCCTGGCCGATGCCACGCTGCTGATTGAAGCGATCCCCGAGCGGCTGGCGCTGAAGCACGCCCTGTACGCCGAGCTGGAAACGCTGATCGCCGACGAGGCGATTATCGCCAGCAACACCAGCGGCCTGCCGCCGGATCAGCTGGCGCAGGGCATGCGCCTCCCGGAACGGCTACTGATCGCTCATTTCTGGCATCCGCCGCACCTGATCCCGCTGGTGGAAGTGGTGCCCGGGAGCGCCACGCTGCCTCATCTGGCACGCCAGGTGAGCGACTTTTGCGCCGCCTGCGCGCTGGAGGCGGTGGTGCTCAACCGCGCCGCGCCGGGCTTTGTCGGCAACCGGCTGCAGTTCGCCCTGCTGCGCGAAGCGCTGCATATCGTCCACAGCGGCATCGCTTCCCCGGAGGTGGTGGACCAGGTGATGCGCGCCTCGCTGGGCCGCCGCTATGCGATGGTCGGCCCGCTGGAGGCTGCGGACATGACCGGCCTGGCGACGGTCCAGGATATCTGCCAGCACCTGCTGCCGGAGCTGGCCAGCGGCACGGAGATGATGTCGCTGGTGGCGGAGAAAGTGGCGCGAGGCGACACCGGCGCCCGCAGCGGGCAAGGCTTTTACCGCTGGGACGAGGCCCGGCACCAGCGCATCCAGTCGCGCCGGGAACACCAGCTGCGCTTCGCCCTGAAACCCTAGTATCGCGTTCTGTACCCCTACAATAACAATGAGAGTGAGACGTCGTGATGAGTGTGATAATAGCCCTGGCCGCGCTGGCGTTACTGATGCTGGCAGCCTACCGTGGATACAGCGTGATCCTCTTTGCGCCGATCGCCGCCCTCGGCGCGGTGCTGCTCACCGACCCGGGCGCGGTCGGCCCGGCCTTTACCGGCCTGTTTATGGAAAAAATGGTCGGCTTTGTGAAGCTCTATTTCCCGGTGTTTCTGCTGGGCGCGGTATTCGGCAAGCTGATTGAGCTGTCGGGATTCTCTCGTTCGATTGTCGCCGCCGCCATCCGCATCCTTGGGCGCCGCCACGCGATCCCGGTGATCGTGCTGGTGTGCGCCCTGCTGACCTACGGCGGGGTGTCGCTGTTTGTGGTGGCCTTTGCCGTCTACCCTTTCGCCGCCGAACTGTTTCGCCAGAGCGGGATCCCCAAACGGCTGATCCCCGCCACCGTCGCCCTCGGGGCATTCTCGTTTACCATGGACGCCCTGCCCGGCACGCCGCAGATCCAGAATATTATTCCCACCAGCTTCTTCGGCACCAACGCCTGGGCGGCCCCCTGGCTGGGGCTTATCGGCTCGCTGTTCATTATCATCTTCGGTTTGCTGTGGCTGGAGCGTCAGCGCCGCAAAGCGCAGGCCAGCGGCGAAGGCTATGGGACCGACCTGCAAAATGAGCCGGAGACCCCGGATGACATCGATCTGCCGCATCCGTTGATCGCTATCGCCCCGTTGCTGTTAGTGGGGGTGCTGAATCTGCTGTTCACCCACTGGATCCCGCAGTGGTACGGCGCTAGCCATGAGCTCACCCTGCCGGGCCTGGCGAAGCCTGTCGTCACCGAAGTGGGGAAAATCACCGCCATCTGGGCGGTGCAGGCGGCGCTGCTCTCCGGCATTGTGCTGGTGCTGGTTTGCGGCTATCGCAATATCCGCGGCCGGCTGGCGGAGGGAAGTCGTACGGCGGTGGGCGGGGCTATTCTCGCGGCGATGAACACCGCCTCTGAGTATGGCTTCGGCGCGGTTATCGCCGCCCTGCCGGGTTTCCTGGTGCTGTCAAAAGCCCTCGCGGCCATTCCCAATCCGCTGTTAAACGAGGCGATCAGCGTCACGGTGCTGGCCGGGATCACTGGCTCGGCCTCCGGGGGGATGAGCATCGCCCTGGCGGCGATGTCCGAGACCTTTGTCGCCGCCGCCCACGCCGCCAATATTCCGCTCGAGGTACTGCACCGTGTCGCCGCCATGGCCAGCGGCGGCATGGACACCCTGCCGCACAACGGGGCGGTGATCACCCTGCTGGCGATCACCGGCCTGAGCCATCGCCAGGCCTACGGCGGCATTTTCGCCATCACGGTGATCAAAAGCCTCGCGGTACTGTTTGTCATTGCCACGTTCTATGTGACCGGCATTGTCTGATACCAGATTGAAGGAGTAATACAATGAACTTACACGGTAAAACGGCGCTGGTCACCGGCTCCACCAGCGGCATCGGTTTAGGGATCGCCAAAGTGCTTGCGCAGGCAGGCGCCCAGCTGGTGCTCAATGGCTTCGGCGACAGCAGCCACGCCCGGGCTGAAGTCGCCGCGCTGGGCAAGATCCCCGGCTATCACGACGCCGACCTGCGCGACGTCGGGCAGATCGAGGCGATGATGCACTATGCCGAAAGCACCTTCGGCGGCGTCGATATCGTGATCAATAACGCCGGCATCCAGCACGTGGCCCCGGTGGAGCAGTTCCCGGTGGACAAATGGAACGATATTCTCGCCATCAATCTCTCCAGCGTCTTCCACACCACCCGCCTGGCGCTGCCGGGTATGCGCCAGCGCAACTGGGGGCGCATCATCAACATTGCCTCAGTGCATGGCCTGGTGGCGTCGAAAGAGAAATCGGCCTACGTCGCCGCCAAGCACGCGGTGGTCGGGCTCACCAAAACCGTGGCCCTGGAAACCGCGCGCAGCGGCATCACCTGCAACGCCATCTGCCCGGGCTGGGTGCTAACCCCGCTGGTGCAGCAGCAGATCGATAAGCGCATCGCCGAGGGGGTCGACCCGGAGCAGGCCAGCGCCCAGCTGCTGGCGGAAAAACAGCCCTCCGGGGAGTTTGTCACCCCGCAACAGCTGGGCGAAATGGCGCTGTTTCTGTGCAGCGACGCCGCCGCCCAGGTGCGCGGCGCCGCATGGAACATGGATGGCGGCTGGGTGGCGCAGTAAGCCGCTGGCGCCGCGAAGATCAGAACATCGCCAGAAAGCGTTTCACCGTACGCGAGCGCTCGAAGCGCCGCCAGGCGATGGCGATATCGGTCTTCAGCGGCGCCCCGCTAAGCGGGTGATAGCTGACGTTCGGCTGCTGGATGCAGGTCATCGACTGCGGAACCAGCGCGAAGCCGAAGCCTGCATTGACCATGCTCAGCGACGATGAAATTTGCGACGACTGCCAGGCGCGCTCCATATCGATCCCGGCGCGCAGGCAACTGTTATACACCAGCTCATACAGCCCGGGGGCCACCTCCCGCGGGAAGAGGATCGGCGCCACGTCGCGCAGCTGCTCCAGGGCAAGGGTCGGCTGCGTCGCCAGCGGATTATCGCGCGGCAGCGCGATAACCATCGGCTCCTCATCGATAATCCGCAGATTAAAGGCTTTACTGCTCTCGCACGGCAGGCGGACGAAGGCGATATCCAGCTCGGCCTCGCTCAGGGCGGTCATCAGATTGGCCATATTGTCTTCCATCTGGTGCAGGGTCACCCCGGGGTGGTCGAGCTGAAAACGGTGCAGCAGCGTGAAGATTTGCGGATGGAAAGCATCAGAACTGGTAATGCCTAGCGACAGGCTGCCGTTCATCCCGCGCGCAATGCCCTTGGCCTTCTCCAGCGCCGCATCGCTCATGGCGAGGATCTGGCGGGCATCCTCATAGAAAGACTCTCCCGCTTCCGTCAGCTCCACCCCGCGGGTTAAACGCCGGAACAGCGGGGTCCCCACTTCGCGCTCAAGCCGCTGAATTTGCTGACTTAACGGAGGCTGTGAAATACCCAGCTCCTTGGCGGCCTGGGTGAAGTGCCGCGTCCTGGCGACGGCGACAAAATAGCGAAGATAACGAAGTTCCATATCGAAAACGTCTCAAACCAGCATGGTTTCTATATTGGAACTGTGAGCTGAATCGGGTCAACATTTATTTAACCTTTCTTATATTTGTTGAACGAGGAAGTGGTATATGAATCATTCTGCTGAATGCACCTGCGAAGAGAGTCTATGCGAAACCCTGCGGGCGTTTTCCGCGCAGCATCCCGAGAGCGTGCTCTATCAGACATCGCTCATGAGCGCCCTGCTGAGCGGGGTTTACGAAGGCAGCACCACCATCGCCGACCTGCTGAAACACGGCGATTTCGGCCTCGGCACCTTTAATGAGCTGGACGGGGAGCTGATCGCCTTCAGCAGTCAGGTCTATCAGCTGCGCGCCGACGGCAGCGCGCGCAAAGCCCAGCCGGAGCAGAAAACGCCGTTCGCGGTGATGACCTGGTTCCAGCCGCAGTACCGGAAAACCTTTGACCATCCGGTGAGCCGCCAGCAGCTGCACGAGGTGATCGACCAGCAAATCCCCTCTGACAACCTGTTCTGCGCCCTGCGCATCGACGGCCATTTCCGCCATGCCCATACCCGCACCGTGCCGCGCCAGACGCCGCCGTACCGGGCGATGACCGACGTCCTCGACGATCAGCCGGTGTTCCGCTTTAACCAGCGCGAAGGGGTGCTGGTCGGCTTCCGGACCCCGCAGCATATGCAGGGGATCAACGTCGCCGGGTATCACGAGCACTTTATTACCGATGACCGCAAAGGCGGCGGTCACCTGCTGGATTACCAGCTCGACCATGGGGTGCTGACCTTCGGCGAAATTCACAAGCTGATGATCGACCTGCCCGCCGACAGCGCGTTCCTGCAGGCTAATCTGCATCCCGATAATCTCGATGCCGCCATCCGTTCCGTAG
>OKDF01000505.1_pt1 | contig 10839 bp, 10 predicted proteins | sample 1613721 | NCBI WGS metagenome assembly OKDF01 (sample SAMN04436873, study PRJEB24849) | human gut metagenome | biome: human gut; feature: NICU; material: stool | host: Homo sapiens | place: USA: Saint Louis, MO | collected 2011-09-21
CGGCCCCTCCCAAGACTATGGATTTCCCTACGGCGAATATTCCTCTTCCTGTCATCTCATGGTGCTCATCGAAAAATTACTACCGCAGATACCTGCGTTTCCGGATGTTCTCCCCGTGCACATCCGTGACAGTCACCAGTTGATCGCGCTCGACACTGCGCTGCGGACTATCCATATGCCGGAGACCCTCGACGATAGTGCTGCTGCAGAAGCACGCTTACGCTACGACGAAGCCGCTAGTCTCGAAGCGGTCCTCCTCCAACAGGCGCACGAGCGCTACTCCCAGGCAGCCCCAGCCTGCCCACCCGTTGAGGGAAGTCTTCTCAGTGCTCTCCACGCACGACTGCCTTATCACCTTACCGACGGTCAACAGGACGTACTCGACGAGATCTCAGCGGATATCAGCCAGCCCCACCCCATGAATAGGCTTCTCCAAGGCGAAGTAGGATCGGGCAAAACCGTGGTGGCACTTCTCGCCATGGCGCAAGCTGTCGATAACGGCCAACAGGCAGTCCTTATGGCACCCACCGAAGTGCTGGCCCACCAACATGCCCGTACCGTGACAGAACTCCTCGGGGAGCTCGGGACTGCCGACCAGCTACGCTATGCCGACAATGATAATCAACCAGCCGTGCAGACCGCCGTCACCGTCCTTACCGGTTCACTATCCACCGTACAAAAACGCCAAGCTCTTCTTGACATTGTTACGGGGCGAGCGGGCATCATCATTGGTACGCAGGCACTCCTCCAAGAGGGCGTCGAGTTTTTCCGGTTGGGACTCGTCGTTATTGATGAACAACACCGGTTCGGTGTACGCCAACGTTCAGTCCTCACTGACAAAGGCGCCGACGGAAAAACCCCGCATATGCTGGTGATGACAGCTACGCCTATTCCCCGTACCATTGCTCTCACTAGTTTCGGCGACCTCACAGTTTCCAGCCTCAAAGAGCTTCCCCATGGCCGTGCCCCTATCACGACAACGGTTGTCAATAGTCGGATCCACCCCACCTGGGTGCCCCGTATCTGGCAGCGTGTCTGCGAAGAGAGCGCACGCGGCCACCAAGTCTATGTCGTCTGCCCGGCCATTGGTGATAGTGACGAGAGTGAACTGGCGACCGTCACCGAAACATTCCACCGACTGACGAAAGGACCACTTGCCCAGCTGCGAGTAGGCCTCCTACATGGTCGCTTAAGTGCAGACGACAAAACGGCCGTCATGCACCAGTTTGCGGCACATGAGCTGGACGTTATTGTCTGCACAACAGTTATTGAAGTAGGTATTGATGTGCCGCGTGCCACCGTCATGGTGGTTGTTGAAGCGGATCGTTTCGGGGTAAGCCAACTCCATCAGCTCCGCGGTCGAGTTGGACGAGGCAGGGCGCCGGGCCTGTGTTTACTCCTCACAGAGTGCGATCCGGCGTCTCCGGCTGCCACCCGCCTGGCAGCGGTGGAGTCGTCTACCGACGGTTTTTATCTCGCGCAGGTTGACCTGGAACAGCGTAGAGAAGGTGACCTACTTGGTACTACCCAGGCGGGGCTAGCTATGCCGCTTAGGCTCCTCGACATTGTGCGGGATGCGGACGTCATTGCCGCTGCCCGACACGATATGGAAATGCTCATGGGTGCTACCCCGGGGGAGAGGACAGACTGGACCGCCCGCTACCCGCAGTGGGCAGAAGTAATCGAGAAAGTAGCGGCGCAGAGCGGCGTTCAGTATCCACTAGGATAGCTACACTGAAAACATGACGAACAACCAGAAGGCATCGCAGCCTCAGCGTATTGTGGCGCCGTTGGCGGGTATCTGGCGCCGCACCGTACCGCAAGATAGTTCGGTAACAGAAGGCGACGTGGTCGGCTATGTCGAAGCTATTAAGCTCGATGCTGCCGTCACCGCGCCTGCTGCCGGAACCATCCACTATGTGCTTGATGAGGACTTCGTCGACGTAGATGGTGGAGATGACCTTGCGGAGCTGCGTTAATGCGCATAGTTTCAGGCAGCGCACGCGGACGTAAACTCTTCTCTCCACCTGGTACCACCCGTCCCACCACCGACAGGGTTCGTGAGGCACTTTTCAATAGCCTCGATAACCTCCTCGACTGGGACGTCACCACCGTTCTCGACCTCTACGCAGGATCTGGCGCGGTGGGGTTGGAGGCTGCCTCACGGGGAGCGCAGGCAGTGACATTGGTGGAGAAGAATGCAGCAGCAGTGGTCTCCGCTGAACGGAATCGATGTGTCGTCGGAGCCCCCGGGGTCACTATCGTCCGCCGCAGCGTTCAAGCATTCTTAGCGACAACCACCACAAATGCTCTCCCTGCCGGAACACATGTCGAGCGGGAGCTGGCCGTAGCGTGTGAGGGTAGAATCGCGGAAACGACTCGCACAAGTGACGCTGCTGCCCCTTATGATCTTGTCTTCGCTGATCCGCCCTATGCGCAGGTGGAGAGTGACTGGCCCGCCATCCTCACTGCCCTGGTCGAGAATGGCTGGGTAGCCGACGGCTCGGTCATTGTACTGGAAAGATCGTCACGCGACGCCCCCACGCAGTGGCCAGCACGCTACCGAGAGTATCGGTCCAAAAAGTATGGGGAGACCCGCATCGACATCGCTATCGTCGAAAACACAGGTAATCTAGCAGCATGAGCACCGTTGTTTGCCCAGGATCCTTCGACCCTCTCACCTACGGTCATGTCGACATTGTGCGCCGGGCTGCCCGTCTTTTCGATACCGTCATCGTCTGTGTCGCCCACAACCCTCGCAAACAGGGGCTGTTTACGGTTGAGGAGCGGCTCGACATTTTGAAGCGAGAGTTCGCTGATGTGGACAATGTGGAGATCGATTCCTTTAGCGGGCTCCTCGTGGACTACTGCACTCGTGTCCACGCCGAAGCTGTTGTGAAAGGTATTCGCTCCAACCAGGACTATGAGTACGAACTCCCCATGGCACATGTCAATAAGCGGCTATCTGGTATCGACACGATATTTCTGCCAACATCGCCAGAACTGAATTTCATCTCCTCAAGTCTGGTAAAAGAGGTCGTACGTTTCGGCGGTGACGCCACGGATTTCGTGCCACCGTCAGTCCTCGAAAAGCTCCTCGAACGCATGTAAGGTATGCAGGTCAAGCGACACACCGCGACGCTTTACCCCAAAAACAAGCGGGATTCGGCACACTAGAAGTGACTACTAAAAGAGAAGGGTAGAACACGCATGTTCCATGTTTTCGAAGCGCTTGACGAACTCGTCGCCATGATCGAAGAGGCCCGTGGCCTCCCCATGTCGGCGCAGTGCATGGTGCCCCGCTCTGATGCCCTCCTCCTCCTCGACGAGATCCGCGAAGCTCTCCCCAGAGAGCTCGACGACGCACAAGACGTACTCGACAAGCGTGAAGAACTCGTCAATGACGCTAACACCTACGCGGAAACTACGAAAAACGAGACAAACGCACAGGTTGATCAACAACTTGCTGCTGCTCGTGCCGATGCTGACCGAATGATTGCGGAAGCCAAGGATAAAGCTGACCGTATGGTGGCCGAAGCTACCAACAACGCGGCAGTCATGGTGTCCGATGCGGAAAACGAATCCAATCGGCTCCTTCACGAGGCACAGCGAGAGTACGACACCGTCACCGAACGCGCCCAAGCTGAAGCTGAACGCCTACTCGCGAAAGCAAACGATGACTATGAAGCGAGCGTGGGAGCAGGTCGTGCGGAACAAGCTCGTCTGGTCAGCGAGTCCGAAGTGGTGAAGACATCCCGCGAAGAAGCAACCCGTATTGTGGATGCTGCCCATGCCCAGGCAGATCGAATGCGGGGCGACTGCGACATCTACGTCGATACGAAGCTCGCCGAGTTTGAATCTATCCTCAATGCCACCTCCCGCGAGGTCCTTAACGGACGGAAGAGCCTGCGGGCAACTGCCGGAGTAGCTGACCGGAGTAGCGATAACTACCAGGATTATCAGCCGATGGGAGCGGTCTACGACGAGAATGTTGACGACGGCTACGACGACGCTGGTTACACGGACGACTACCAGGATAGTTACGAGGGCTACCAGCAGTACCCGCCCGAAGCATACCGGGACTAACGTTTTCGCCGCCTAGACACGTTAGACTAGGCCTGTGACTACACAAGCTTTCGAGAACCAGTCGAAATTTGTCCTCGACCTCCGCCCCCTCGGCCGTGCCGCCGGCAATCACCACCACGTCGAACACGTTTTCCTTATTGATGAACCGATCGGCCTCGACCTTATCGGTATTCCGGCAGGTAGCCCGGTGTCGATCGATGTGGAACTAGAAGCGGTATCTGAGGGAGTCCTCGTAACGGGGCTCATTACAGGGCCCACAGAAGGCCAGTGTGTCAATTGCCTGAGTGAGATTCACGGATCCGTCGAAGCCAGCCTCACCGAACTGTTTGTCTACCCGGACTCTGAAACTGCCGTCACCATTCAAGATGACGATGAGGTCTACCTCCTCGACGACCCCACCGAATTGGATCTTGAACAAGCCATTATCGATGCGGTAGGTCTGGCCCTTCCCTTCGCCCCCTCCTGCTCTTCTGTCGAAGGCCACCCCTGCCCCGAGGATGTCGACATGCCGGAGGTTGATGGTGTGTCGGGAGAAGAAAACAACCTTATTGATCCCCGCTGGGCGGACCTAGAGAAGTTCCAGAACCTCGCATTCCTCAACGACGCCGCAACCGAACCGACGGCCAGTGACACCGAAGAGCCTGATGTGCCGTCTGGTGACGAGTCCGCCACCGCATCGGGAGAGAAGAAAGAAGGCTAACTGCATGAGCATCCCCTCCGCGTGGGACCTTCCTTCCGGCTGGGAGTCTGTCGATTACCAACCTCTGTTGGACTATCTCCAGGTTGATCTCTCCCGCGAACTCCTTATCCACGCGCTCTGCCACCGTTCCTATGCCTACGAGCACCCTGGTATCCCGCATAACGAGCGACTGGAGTTCCTGGGAGACTCAGTTCTGAGTATCTGTGTAACGGAACAGCTCTTCCAGCAATATCCCGATCGCAGTGAAGGTGAACTCGCAAAAATGCGAGCCAACATCGTGTCGGGGTTCTCGCTCGCCCGCTTGGCCAGCACCCTCGGTCCGCATGGTTTGGGGCAGTATCTACTGCTCGGCAGAGGCGAGGAGATGACAGGTGGCCGCAGTAAAGAGTCCATTCTGGCAGACGCTACCGAAGCACTATTCGGAGCCATCCACATCACCCACGGCATTGAAGTAAGCCGACGCGTCATCCTCAGACTCACCCAGCCCCTTATCGACAATGCAGGTAGTGCCGGAGTGAGCCTTGACTGGAAGACCAGTCTGCAAGAGTACGCAGCCAGCCAGTACAACTCTGCCCCCACGTACTACATCACCTCTACCGGCCCCGACCATGCTAAAGAATTCTTTGCCACGGGTATTATTGCCGGTAGAGCATTCGGGATCGGTACCGGCACTAATAAGAAAAAGGCCGAACAAGCCGCTGCTAAAAACACTTGGGAAGCCATTCAGTCGCATCATCCAGGAGTACCCATCACTGCGCAGGTAGTGGCCTCTCTTCCCGGCATGCCAGCTCACGACATTAATTTGGATGAGCAGCCCGATATGCCGCGCTATGCACTAGACATTGCTGATAGTCCAGGCCAGCAGCGCCATCAGCTGCCCCTTCCCAGGACAGCTAGTGCCCGAGCTGCCAGAAGTGGAGGTAGTGCGGCGCGGACTTGTCACACACCTCACAGGTGCCACCCTGCGGGATGTTGACGTCCTGCACCCGCGGACTGGCCGCCGTTATCCCGGCGGATCCGCCGCACTTGCCCAGGCCTTGGAAGGCGCCACAATTACGGCGATCAATCGTCGCGGAAAGTACCTCTGGTGTGTGTTGGAGAGCGAGTCCACGGACCTCACTACCTCTGCGGTCCCGGTGCTCCTCATCCACCTGGGGATGAGCGGGCAGATCATTATCGATGACGGGACGGCTAGCCTGCGGCCCCATTGCCGCATGCGCGCCCACATCAGTGGCGGACGCAGTGTTAGTTTCGTAGACCAGCGCACCTTCGGCTACCTCACCATTGATAGGTTGATCTGGGATCCACGCACGGAACGATGGATACCCTCGCTGGCTCAGCACATCGCACCTGATCCCCTGGAGGAAGGTTTCGATATGGAGGTGACTGTGCGTGAACTACGGCGCCACCGTGTTCCCTTGAAAAGTGCCCTACTCAACCAAGAGATCATCTCCGGAGTGGGGAACATCTATGCTGACGAAGCCCTCTGGGCGGCCCGTCTGCACGGTGCTCGCCTGACCTCTGGCTTGAGCTATGCGCAGCTCACAACTGTCCTTACGGAAGTCCAAGCAGTAATGCGCCGGGCGCTGGCGGTCGGAGGTACGTCGTTTGATGCACTGTACGTTAATACTGCTGGTGAACCGGGGTATTTTGCTCGTTCTTTGCACTCTTACGGTAAGGCTGGAGAACCGTGTGATCGATGCGGCACTCCTTTGGTCTCCATAGTGTTGGGTGGCCGCTCACATACCTACTGTCCCAGTTGCCAGAAGCTCCCTGTCCGAACCAGGTAGAATCCACCTCATGTATCTCAAGAGTCTGACCCTCAAAGGTTTCAAGTCCTTTGCTTCGGCAACGACTCTCCGATTCGAACCCGGAATTTGTGCCATTGTCGGTCCTAACGGCTCCGGGAAGTCGAATGTACTCGATGCGCTCACTTGGGTGATGGGGGAGCAGGGGGCAAAGGTTCTCCGCGGCGGCAAAATGGAAGACGTCATCTTTGCCGGAACTCCTACCAAAGCAGCCCTTGGACGTGCTGAAGTCACCCTGACGATCGACAATAGCGACGGTGCTCTCCCAATTGACTACAGCGAGGTCTCGATAACCCGTCGGATGTTTCGTGACGGTGCGAGCGAGTACGAGATTAATGACGACCGAGTTCGTCTCATGGATGTTCAAGAGCTTCTCTCGGACTCCGGTATCGGCAGAGAAATGCACGTCATCGTGGGGCAGGGAAAACTAGCTGAGATTCTGGAATCCCGACCAGAAGAGCGACGAGCCTTCATAGAAGAAGCAGCAGGGGTACTGAAACACCGTCGTCGTAAGGAGAAAGCTCTCCGAAAGCTTTCCGCAATGCAGGTCAATCTCGATCGGGTCAGTGACCTCACTAAAGAACTACGACGTCAACTCAAACCCCTTGGGCGACAGGCAGAGGCAGCGCGACGGGCACAGGTTATCCAGGCAGACGCCCGCGATGCCCGTCTCCGTATCGCCGCGGATGATCTTGTGCAGCGCCGGGCTGAAGCTTTTCAGCATGAACAACTACAGCGTGATATGGCGGCACGACGTCAGCAGGCGGAATCCTATCTCAACGAGATGACGATGGCAGTAGAGGCGGCGGAAACAGAACTTGCCGCACTGACGCCAGCTCTCGACAGTACACAGCAGAACTGGTTTACACTCTCCGCGCTGTCAGAGCGGGTGGCCGCTACTCTCCGCATCGCCGAAGATCGCGCCCGGCATCTGCGTACCGAGTTTGAGCCACATTTTGGCCCTGATCCAGCGCAGTTGGAGGGACGTGCTGAGGAAGCCGCACGCGAGGAGGCAGAGATCGCGGCAACACTCCATACGGCGACAGCAGCGCTGACAGCTGCAACCAAAGCGCGAGCAGATGCCGAGGAGTATGCCCAAGCGGTGGAGAAGAAGCGGTTGGCTGCGATGCGAGCAGTCGCCGACCGTCGGGAAGGTATTGCCCGGTTGGCGGGCACAATCCAGACCACGCGAAACGCTATTTCGTCGGCCGAGAGACAGGCCGCTCGCTATACTGAAGAACTCGAAACAGCACGCCAGCAGCTGACGTCTCTTCAGCAGGAGGCAGCAGCTGCAGAGTCACGCCTGCAGACTCTGGAAAACTCCGAACAGCACCTCAATGAGCGTTTTGACCAGGCGAGTACCGAGCTTGATCGGGCAGAGGAGAGATGCACAGCTCTCCGCAATGACGAACGCTCGGCTGAGAAGGAAGCGGCTGGCTTTCATGCTCGTATCGATGCGCTTGCCCTCACCTTAGGCGCTGGGGATGCCGCTGCTTGGCTTGAGAAACACGCTGACAAGGTAGGGCTGTCGGGAAAAGTCGCTCAGAAACTCACCGTCACCCCCGGTTGGGAGGCGGCCATTGCGGTGGCGCTGGGGGAAGCTGCTTCCGCACATACTATTTCCAGCAGTAACCGGGCACAGGAGGCAGTTGCTGCACTCCGCGCAGGTTCAGCTGGACGTTCCATGTTTCTTATTGAAAGCCGTGATGCGGACGATTTTCGCATGGATGTGGAGTTGCCGGCAGGGGCCCAATGGGCGCTCGATGTCGTGAGCGTGCCCTCGTCGCTACAAAGTGCTCTCACTTCTCTCCTTATGGATGCGGTGCTGGTCGAGAACATGGAGATGGCGGAAAAGGTCATCCGACGAGATCGCCGTTTACGTGTGGTTACGCGCTCCGGAGACGCCCGCGGATGGGGATGGGCTACTGGTGGTACTAGGAAAGCACACAGTGATGTAGAGATTCATGCGGCTATTGAGGACGCCCAACGAGCGGAAAAGGCTGCCTTAGCGCGGGTAGAGAAAGCGCAGGCAGCTCTGCGCGGTGCGGAAGAGGAATACCGCGACCGTACACAGGCTGCCGCACAAGCCCACTCTGCCCTGGTGGAATCAGATTCGGCTATTGCCACGCTGACCAAGGAGCTGGCTCGACTCACAGCTTCTGTGCGGAGTGCTTCTCTACAGCAGGATCGGCTCGTGGAGCAGAGAAATCAGCTAGAAGAACAGCAGCGAGCTCTGTTGACTGAACTCGTAGAGTTGGAAGAACGCCAGCGTCTCGCCACGGAGGAGCCGGAAGAACCTGCGCTTTTTGACGATACTGCAGCAACGGAGGCCGCATCTGCCGTAGCGCACACGCGTGCTACTGAAATGGAAGCTCGGCTGGCCGTACGGACGGCAGAGGAGCGTTCCTCCCATGTTCGAGGGCGGGCAGACGCCCTCCACCGGCAGGCCGCCCGTGAACGAGAATTGCGAGAACGTGCCGCACGCCGCGCGGCTACACGTGGGCGTGCGCTGGACATCATTGCGGCTGTCCAGGAGGCAGGGCAGGAGCTTCAGGATGAACTGCAGCGACAGCTCTCGTTGATAGAAGAACATCGTCAGGTTTTGGCTAGCCAACAATCCGCAGTGTCTGAGCGACTCACAGTGACCCGACAGCGTCGCCAAGAGGCCATTGTGGAGTTTGAGAAGCTCCGCGAGACCGCCCACCAGGATGAGGTGCTCCGTGCCCAAACACAGGAGCGTCTGCGTTTGATGGAGCACCAAGTCCTCGATGACCTTGGTATGGCCGTGGATGATCTTATTACTGAATATGGGCCTGATGTCCTCCTGCCGCCTTCACCGGTGGAGATGCAGGAATATGAGGATGCGAAAGAACGCGGGGAGCAGGTCTCCCGCCCCCAGCCTCTTCGTTATGACCGAGAGCAGCAACAACGTCGTTTGCAGGCCGCCGAGCGTGACTTGGCCCGTCTCGGAAAGGTGAACCCGCTGGCTTTGGAGGAGTTCGCCGCCTTGCAGGAACGCTATAGCTTCCTGTCCACCCAGCTAGAGGACATCAAGAAAGCGCGGAAAGACTTGCTCGACGTCGTGGAGGACGTTGATGAGCGAATCAAGATTGTCTTTGAAGAGGCATTCCATGATGTCGCGCGAGAATTCGTTACCGTGTTTTCGACACTATTCCCCGGTGGCGAAGGACGCCTCTATCTGACTGATCCAGAGGATATGCTCAACACGGGTGTGGAGGTGGAGGCACGACCACCGGGAAAGAAAGTGAAGCGGCTGTCGCTGCTGTCTGGCGGCGAAAAGTCTCTCACTGCCATTGCCATGCTGGTAGCTATTTTCAAAGCACGTCCCAGCCCCTTCTATATCCTCGATGAAGTGGAAGCAGCCCTCGATGACACGAACTTGCATCGATTATTGGGGCTCTTCCGCGAGTTGAAGGAACACTCCCAGCTATTGGTGATAACCCATCAAAAGCTCACCATGGATCTGGCAGATGTTCTCTATGGTGTGACGATGAAGGGGGATGGCATTACCCGAGTCATCTCGCAGCGGATGCATCCAGCAGCGCCACTTCCCGCGGCAGCATTCCCACAAGCGAACTCCTGATGAGAGAAGAGGACGTTGTACGGCTGGACGCATGGGTTCATGGACGGGTTCAGGGAGTTGGTTTCCGTTGGTGGACGCGATGCCGAGCATTAGAACTGGGAGTAGTCGGGAGCGCAACAAATAAACGTGATGGGCGTGTCCATGTGGTTGCAGAAGGCTCTCGTGTACAGTGCGACCGTTTGGTAGAACTTCTGCGTTCAGGACAGACGCCTGGGCACGTCGACGTCGTCGTCGAAAACTACAGTGTCCCGCGGGGGCTCCCGACCGGCTTTTACGAACGTTAAACGGTTAGCAGCGGGGGTGAATGGTGAAGCCCTGCGCCTGTACCTCTCGCTGCAGTCCCATAGCTTCTTGAACCAGGTCGAGCCCCTTCTTCGAGCGGGCCATGAGCCGTACCCCGAGAATGTCGTCCTGCCAGGAGGCGGGCTGATTGGTGAGTGTGTCACCGAGGTCGTCAGCCATTCCAACGAAAAGGTCGTCATTGGCGAAAATGAGGACATAAAGGCCGGGAACATGGGAGAAGCGCCGCTGATATTTAACGGAAATAGCTTCGCTATACGGGATTTCGGGGCGGAAACCACGCTTATCCGCCCACTCGTTAATGGCGGCATGCTGAGTGTCGTCACTCATGGAAACCCTCC
>OKDF01000517.1_pt1 | contig 10612 bp, 12 predicted proteins | sample 1613721 | NCBI WGS metagenome assembly OKDF01 (sample SAMN04436873, study PRJEB24849) | human gut metagenome | biome: human gut; feature: NICU; material: stool | host: Homo sapiens | place: USA: Saint Louis, MO | collected 2011-09-21
CCCTCTCCTCACAGACGTGCAACAGTGCGTCTGTACAGTATAGTGCCCCTGCCCGTGTATAATCCCGTTGATTCTCACAACCGGAGCGTCACCCACTCTTTCGGACGTACTAGACTAAAGTCATGAGCTCACCCAACCGTGTTTTCGTGGGACGGCTAGACAATCTTGTCGTGCTTGGCCCAGATGGTGAATCCGTCGGTCGTGTCCGAGACGTCGTCCTTACCCTGCAAGACCCCACCTCCTTCCCCCGCGCTGTCGGACTCGTCATCCAGCTCCTCAACCGCCGCCGTATCTTCCTCCCCATGTTGCGTGTAGCCAGTTTCTCCGGCTCTGCCGTCACGCTTGTCACCGGTAATGTCACGGTACGCTCGTTCAAACAACAGCCCACCGAAATTCAAGTACTGGGCGAAATGGTCGATTCACTCGTACAGGTGCGAGACCCCGAAATCGAAGAACTCGACGGAAAACAAGCTGTCGTGACGGATGTGGAAATCGAGCAGACTCGCAGTCGCGACTGGGTAGTGTCACGACTGGCGGTGCGCCGCAGAACCGGCCCCTTCTCTCGCCGCGGTGCCGTTTACCTGGTCGAATGGGAGTTCATCCGCGGTTTTTCCAATGCCAGCGTCCTCAATAATAGGCAAGACGCCACTGTCCTCGCACATCGCTACGAAGACATGCGTCCGGCCGATGCGGCCTCCGCCATCCTCAATCTGCCGCAGAAGCGGCGTCTCGAACTCGCCACCGTCCTCGATGATGAGCGCCTTGCCGACATCGTGCAGGAACTCCCCGACGATGACCAGACCGACCTCCTCACCGCCCTCCCTCTGCCCCGCGCCGCGGACGTTCTGGAAGCCATGGACCCAGATGACGCGGCCGACGTACTTGGCGAAATGCCAGACCAGGAAGCAGAACGGCTACTTAACCTCATGAACAAACAGGACGCCGGCACGGTACGCCGACTCCTCACCTTCAGCCCTGATACCGCCGGTGGCATCATGACCCCGGAACCCATCATCCTGAACGCACAAACCACCGTGGCAGAAGCCCTCGCCCATGTGCGCAACCCGGAACTCTCACCTGCCCTATCCTCATTGGTGTACGTCGTGCGTCCCCCTACGCAAACACCAACCGGCAAATATTTGGGTGTTGTACATACGCAGCGGCTTCTCCGCGAACCCCCGTCCACACTCATCGGCGACTACGTTGACACCAACCTCACCGCCCTCACCCCGGACGCTTCCACAGAAGCCGTCGCCCGTTACCTCGCTACGTACAACCTGGTCTGCGGCCCGGTTATTGACAACACCGGACATCTGCTCGGTGCCGTTAGCGTGGACGATCTCTTGGACCACCTTCTTCCCGAAGACTGGCGCGAAGAGGAGATGGCAGTAAGGGAGGTCAATGATGGCCGATAACCGCACCCGCCTCGACATCCCCCAGCTCAGTGGACGCCGTCGACGGATCTTCGACACAGAGGCCGTGGGCCGTGGTGCCGAGGTGGTCGCCCGGTTTCTGGGCACCGGCAAATATCTGGCCTATCAAACCGTTTTCGTAGTGGGATGGATTGTTCTCAACATTGTGCTTGCCCGCCACGCCTTTGACCCCTATCCTTTCATCCTCCTCAACCTCGCTTTCTCCACTCAAGCAGCCTATGCCGCACCGCTCATTCTGTTGGCACAAAACCGCCAGGAGAACCGGGACCGGGTAAGTCTGCAAGAAGACCGCGAACGTACCGCCCAGACGAAGGCTGATACCGAGTTTCTGGCTCGCGAGTTGGCTGGCGTCCGTATTGCCGTCGGCGAGACAGCGACTCGCGACTATATGCGCCACGAACTTGATGAGATGCGAGAAATGTTGGAGCAGATGAGTTCTCGTTTGGAGAAAATTGCTGCTACACAAGTGACGGCAACGCCCGCAACCGCCATTACAGGGCCGGAAACTGCGGATGCAACCCAGCTCACGGACAGCACCCCAGACCGTCTGCATCCCCCTGCTGACGCCACTAACGCCCACAGCGAGCCCACTCGATAACTCTTCCCTCGGCTCGCTACACTAGAGCCTATGACCGCTGTAACTCTCGACGCAGTACAAGCTGCCCTTGCCACTGTTCACGATCCGGAGATTCACCGCCCCATTACCGATTTGGGCATGGTCGACAATGTTGACATTGCCGACAACGGGCGCGTCTCCGTAAAAATCCTTCTCACTATTGCAGGCTGTCCCATGCAGTCTGCCATCCGCGAAGGCGTCACCACCGCAGTGTCACACGTTGCAGGCGTGACCGGAGTAGACGTCACTATCGGGGTGATGACAGACGAACAGCGACGAGAGATGCGGCACAAGCTCCAAGGCCCCGGCGCGCAAAAAGAGATCCCCTTCAATAAGCCGGGCAACCGTACCACCATCTATGCTGTCACCTCGGGCAAAGGTGGCGTCGGAAAATCCTCCACAACCGTCAATCTGGCCGTCACCCTAGCACAGCGCGGTTTCAAGGTGGGCATTCTCGATGCCGATATCTACGGTCACTCCGTCCCCCCTATGCTGGGCTCGACACAGTCCCCCACCAAAGTTGATGACATGATGATGCCGCCAGAAGCACATGGCGTAAAGTGCATCTCCATTGCCCAGTTCACAGCTGGCAACGCTCCCGTAGTATGGCGAGGCCCAATGCTGCACCGTGCGCTCCAGCAATTCCTTACCGATGTGTACTGGGGAGACCTCGACTTCCTTCTCCTCGATCTTCCTCCCGGAACTGGCGATATTGCACTCTCCATCCCGTCCCTACTGCCAAATTCACAGCTGCTTATTGTGACCACGCCGCAAACTGCTGCCGCAGAAGTCGCTGAGCGCTCAGGCATGATGGCCAAGCAGACTCGTCAGAACGTTGCTGGCGTTATCGAGAATATGTCCTGGATGGAACTGCCCGACGGCTCGAAAGTGGAAATGTTTGGCAGCGGCGGCGGCATGACTGTCGCCATGGATCTCACTCGCATCCTCGGATACCGGGTCAATGTCTTGGGCCAGGTACCCATGGACGTCCGCCTGCGGGAGGGCGGCGATGAGGGCACGCCTATCGTCCTCACCCATCCAGAGAGTACCGTGGCCCAGACTTTCACTTCCATCGTAGACCAGCTCCTACAGCAGCGGCAGAGCCTGGTAGGCCAGTCCCTCGGGATCAATCCGAATTAGAACTTTAGATACACCGCGACGGGGTAGCAGAGAGACCTTCTCTGCTACCCCGTTAGTCTTCGTCGTCGAAAGAGATTTCCACCTCGTCGGCGCCTGCTTCCTCCCAGCTATCGCCGACGGTCAACGGTACTCCCGGCGCAACAGTTCCACTCGTGCTCTGCTGTGGACGATAGTGCGCTAGGCTGTCTGAGCTAAACGCAGCCTGCTGTGGAGTCGATACCGGCCCGCTCCAGCCTGCTGTCGGTGCGGAAGCAGGGTCGGCATGAACGTGCGTCGTCGCCCCTGAGGAGGCATCAATAGCAGACTCGTGGGGGCCGCGTACCGGCTGCTCGGGCGCGGCTTGGAAGGGAGACTCGTCGAGTTCATTAAGACCCGTCAGTTCTTTCAAATCGAACGTGAGGTCTTTAACTCCGAGATCAACATCCAAAATGGAGTCATCATCGTCGAGAAGGTAGTGAACTGCAGCTGCTTTGGGACCCATCGCTTTGATACGTGCGATCTCCTTGACGGGTTTTTGGAGGTCTTTAAGGTCTCCAAAATCTTCATCAACATTCTCTTTGAGCTGGCCTTGTGCGTTATTTGCCCAGTCGCGCAGTTTACGAAGTCCTTTGGCAAGGTGACGGGTCGCTTCCGGCAGCCGGTCCGGCCCCAAAATAACCACTGCCACAACCAGGATGACAAGAATTTCACCCCACCCAACATTGCTAAACATAACGCTCTTCTACCGCTCTCACTCATTCCTAAAGCCGCGCTGCCACTTCGCTGAAAGACAGTGGGTGACATTGCGAATATGCACACGAATATACGCGCCTAACGCCCGCCATTCTGCACGGATCTCTCCCTGTTGAGCGATTGTGTGTAGGGAGCTCACCATATCGTTCTCAACGGCATACTGGGTAGCGGCAGCATAACCCTGAGTAGCAGCAATATTGCGGAGAACAGCATCGTTAGCGGGGATGGCATTGAGTTTACGCAGCAGTGTTCCCGGAGTACCCAATGGTTCGTTGGCGTGCCGGAGCTGTTCACGCGCTTGCCGCTGCTCTTCGACAAGTGCTCGGCATTCTGAGCACTCACACAGGTGACGCTCTGTCCTAATACGAACATAGCTAGGCATGGCATCATCGACATAGGCGGTGATAGCTTCTTCAGAAAGATGCTCGGTGGAACCGAATGATGCGGTCATATGGCCCCAAACCCACCTTTCGCCAGCAGCCTCGAGAAGATCCTCGGGGAGATTTTGTGCGTACATGTCGAGTATACGGAGCTTGACGCAAGCTAGCAGCGAAGGCGTCTTCCAGAATTCTTAGCCGAGTACGGGGCGAACATTCCCTAATTGTGCGCGCAACTGTGCACGTCCACGGTGGATGCGGGAACGCACTGTGCCAATCTTGACCCCAAGAAGGTCAGCTATCTCTTCGTAGCGGAGCCCTTCGATATCACAAAGGACGACAGCAACACGGTAATCCGGGGAGAGGGTGTCGAGCGCCCGCTGTAGGTCGGGATGAAGCAGTTTGTCATCCATGAGAGCTGCGGGTCCGACAGAATTGGAGCCAACCCGCTCGGTGTCCTCCGGCAGCGCCTCCATGCGGACTACGGAACGGTGCCGAACCTGGTCCAGGAAGAGATTAGTGGTGATGCGGTGCAGCCAGCCTTCGAAGGTGCCGGGACGGTAGCGGTCCAGCGAGCGGAACACTCGGATGAACGTTTCTTGGGTGAGATCCTCCGCGTCCTGAACGTTGCCACTCAGCCGGTACGCAAGCCGGTAAACAGAATCGGCGTATGTGCGCACAATGTCATCCCACCGTTCCAAGGAAGGAGCAGCAGAGCTGGCAGAAGCGTTGGCGATGGGGGGAGCAGAGGCGGTGGCAGTCCGTCGCTTATCCTCTGCACTCGTCGATGCCAGAGCGCGGGTTTTTACCGCGGATCGCTTGGGCATCGTGATCATCGTTATGTGTCCTTTCCGGTGTCCTCGCTCGGACCCCAACGGGATCGAAGCGGACACTATGAGTATCGGGATGAGCCTTGCGAGAGCACTGGAATTAGTCTGTGTTTTCTCTGTGAGTTCTAAAACCGCTCGTCACACTGTATTTATTTGCACAAACTAGAGCGTGCTGGGTGTTTTACCCTCCCCTGTAGAAGTAATCTCGTTAAGCTGAAAACGTGACTGAGCTCGTAGATTCCATTGTGTCCAGCATTATTGAAACTCCCACTCTTAGCGAAGCACGGCATGACTGCCTGGAGATGGCACTGACACCGCTCTCTCCTATTGCTTCCGAAGCGGTCACAATGGTGACCTTACTAACTGGTGTAAAAACGGCCGCCGTGGTCTCCTACTCGGGAGCGGTAGCAGCTCTCAGCATCGCCCACGGTATGCCCGGTGGTGGCGTAGTCACGCTCGTCAATCCACAACCTGAACTCGTCGAACACGCACGGCAACGCTATGGGGAGGAAAAGCCTGCGGGAGTCCTGCTGCGTCCCATCACCGGGCTTCCTCTCGATGTGATGAGCCGTCTTGCCGATGGCGCATACGATCTCGTTTTCGTCGAAGATGTCGCCGATCAACTCGGTCTTTTTGTCGAGACCTCAGCCCGACTCCTCCGCTCTGGCGGAATTCTGCTCCTGCCTAATTCACTGGCAGGTGGTCGCTTCCTGGAATCGATGGACCCAGCAGAGGCAACGAACGCCGACGACGATGCGGCGGTTGCAGCCGCCACCTTGGCTGATATGTTGGCCGAAACAGAGGACTTTGATGCCTTCCGCATCCCGCTCGATGCGGGCATGACGGTGGCTCGCCGGAAATAAACGCATAGTGCACCCAAACGAACCAAGCGTTGTATCCATCAGCTGGTACGAGGCGCGGACATATCATAGAGAAGACTGACGGGGGGTGGGGAGCATTAGTGTGCTAACTACCCTCTGCTATGATCGGGGGTTCGTTGGCCGACGGATTGGCTAATCTCCTAAGGTGCCGATCGTTTCATTCTTACCGACGATAACCACTCCGCCGGCGGAAACATTAAAGCGCGCTTTGTCGCTTTCGCTATCCATACCAATAACCTCGCCCGGCGCAACCTGCACATTCTTGTCCAGAATGCAGTGCTTCACCACTGCCCCCTTGCCTACATGGACGCCGGGAAGTAGGACCGCGCCTTCCACCAGGGCACCTTCATCAACACGGACGTTGGTAGAGATCACCGAGTTACGTACGGTGGCTTGCGAGATGATCGACCCTGCTCCGACAATGGACTCCTGCGCGATACCGCCGTTGACAAACTTGGCGGGGGCCAGGCTCTCGCGCCCACAACGGATAGGCCAGCGCTCGTTGTAGAGGTTAAAGACGGGGTACACGGAGACGAGATCCATATGGGCCTCATAAAAGGCGTCGATGGTACCAACGTCTCGCCAGTAGCCTTTGTCACGTTTCGTCTCGCCCGGCACGTAGTTGTTGCTGAAGTCGTAGACGTATGCTTGCTGCTTTTCCACTAGGGCGGGGATGATGTCGCCGCCCATATCGTGGTTAGAGTCTTCGTTGACGTTGTCTTCCTTAATGGCGTCGAGCAGTACCTTGGTACTGAAGACATAGTTGCCCATCGAAGCAAAGGTAGCATCGGGGTCATCCGGGGTGCAGGGCGGTTCATCCGGCTTTTCAAGGAATTCCGTAATGCGGTTATTCTCATCAGCCTCAATGCAGCCGAACGCTGTCGCATCTTTGCGCGGAACGCGGATACCGGCCACTGTCACTCCAGCACCGGATTTGATGTGCTGCTCGACCATCTGCTGTGGGTCCATGCGGTACACGTGGTCAGCACCGAACACGATGATGTAGTCGGGCTCTTCGTCGTAGACGAGGTTCAACGATTGAGCGATGGCATCAGCCGAACCGGTGTACCAGCGGGGTCCGAGGCGCTGCTGGGCAGGCACCGGAGCAATGTATCCACCCGTAATACCAGTCATACGCCATGTTTGCGCAATGTGACGGTCAAGTGAATGTGACTTGTACTGTGTCAAAACGCAGATACGATTGTATCCCGCATTCACGAGGTTAGATAGCACGAAGTCCACCAATCGGTAGTTACCACCAAATGGAACTGCAGGCTTCGCCCGGTCAGCAGTAAGCGGGTAGAGCCGCTTACCTTCGCCACCGGCTAGGACAATACAAAGGACATGGGGCTGCTCAATCACATTTTCAAAATTACTGTACTTATCCGCAGAAGGAACCCCCTTTTTCTCTGGTTGCCAGGAATTTAGCCTATAGACAACATTAGTTGCTTTCTCGCTCGGGTTCTGTTGGTGCACCGGATGCCCTATAGATTGGGCAGCTGCTCTGCTTGTGAAAAACTCTGCGACGACAAAGAAAGAGTTTTCAAAATGGACAAAAGTGGTCGCTGCACCGCAGCTAGTCGAGTACCGTTTGAGCTATGCGAGTGTCATTGATGACCCGAGAGTATCCCCCCGAGGTTTATGGCGGTGCAGGCGTACACGTCACCGAGCTAGCCAAAAACCTCCGTAGTTTCTGTGATGTTGACGTGCACTGTATGGGCGCACCCCGTGAGGACGCCTACGTGTATGGTCCCGATCCCGAGTTGGCAGACGCCAACGCCTCTATCTCTATGCTGTCAACGCAGCTGCGTATGGCTCACCAGGCAGGCAACACCGACCCTGCGGTTGTCCACACCCACACGTGGTACACCGGCTTTGCTGGCCATCTTACCGCCCAGCTGAACGGTATTCCCCATGTGGTGACGGCGCACTCCTTGGAGCCCTCCCGCCCTTGGAAGGCAGAACAGCTCGGCGGCGGCTACCGTATCTCCTCGTGGTCGGAGAGGAACGCCATCGAATACGCCGATGCGATCATCGGTGTCAGTTCCAAGATGCGGGAGGAAATCCTCCGTACCTATCCGCGAGTTGATCCCGACAAAGTGCACGTCATCCTGAACGGCATTGATACCGAAGCCTGGCAGCCTTCCCCCACCTTTGAGGAAGCTGGGGAGGACTCACTACTCACCGCGCTCGGAGTAAACCCAGACCTTCCGATTGTCGCGTTCGTGGGCCGTATCACCCGGCAAAAGGGCGTAAAACATTTGCTTGCCGCAGCCCACGACTTTGCCCCCGACGTACAGCTCGTCCTCTGCGCGGGCGCCCCTGACACTCCGGAGATCAAAGCCGAGACAGAAGCTGCTGTCCAGGAGCTGCAGGAATCCCGCCCCGGCATCTTCTGGGCTCAAGATATGCTGCCCCACCACCAGGTGGTGGAGGTCCTCAGTGCCGCGTCTGTGTTCGTGTGCCCCTCTGTGTACGAGCCGCTCGGTATCGTCAACCTGGAAGCAATGGCTTGCAATACCGCTGTCGTTGCCTCCGATGTGGGCGGTATCCCGGAGGTGGTGGTGGATGGTTCCACCGGCACCTTGGTCCACTACGATGAGATGGATCCGCTTACGTTCCAACATGATCTTGCTGCGGCCGTGAACGCGGTGGTGTCTGATGCGACGCTAGCTACCAGTATGGGTACAGCTGGCCGTTTGCGGGCCGTCAATGACTTCTCCTGGCGGGCTATCGCCAAGCAAACGTGCGATCTTTACGAATCCTTGCGCCGATAGCAACGAATCTCTACTGAGCAGTGGACCTGGTGAGCGATGCTTGCCAGGTCCACTGCCATCGATGCCAGGTGTGCGGCGTCATTGTGGTAGCTCGATGGTCCCATCGTAATGATCTGCTCAATCTGTTGGGATGTTGGTGTCAGCACCCACTCGCACCGCTCACATGCCGTCTCCACAAAATCTGTTGCTAGCCCCCGCTGCAAACGGGCTATTTTCTGCTCATCAACGTGGACAGCGATCCCTGCGGCAACGAGTTCCTGCAGGTGTTCCTGGGTGGGGGTAGCGATGAGAAGTACCCCATCTGGTTGTAGGACACGTGCTGCTTCGGCAGGATGTCGTGGCGCGAAAATATGGGAAACCAGGTCTGCACACGCATCCTGCAACGGCCAACGCTGCCACACGTCAGCCACAAGGGCTCCTGTTTTTCCGGGCAGTTTGGCCAGCCGCTTCGCTGCCGGGGTGGAAATATCAGCAGCGATAGTAGCGGCTCCTTCCGGCAACGCCTTCTGTATCGCCTGTGTGTAATAGCCCGTCCCTGCCCCCATATCGACGAGCACTGGCTGCCCAGTAGTATCGGTAAGCTGCGTGGCGGCCACCGAGGCTATTCTTTTTGCCAGTGGCTCGTAGAGACCACTGGCAAGGAACGCAGCGCGGTTCATAACCATCTGAGCAGTATCCCCTGGGAAACTACGTCCACTGCCGAAGAGGGTGACGAACCCCTGTTTAGCGACGTCATAGCAGCGTCCAGAAGGGGTGGTAAGTGTACGCTGGTCGTCGCTGCTCCAGGACAGTGGTTCTCCCGTCAACGGATCAGCTAAATAGGTGACGACATCGTTTAGCATGCGATTCCTTCTCGATATGCCTCTTCAGAAACGACAATGTCCGCCGGATTTCCGACGGACATTGTGACAAGTCTGTGTTAGGCCTCGACGTTGCACAGCTCCTGGCCAAGTTCAGCTGCCTCATCAGGGGTCAGCTCGACAACGAGACGGCCACCTCCCTGCAGGGGGACACGCATAATGATCATGCGGCCTTCCTTGACAGCTTCCATGGGCCCATCGCCAGTGCGAGGTTTCATTGCCGCCATGCCGTGCTTCCTCCTATTTTCGAAATATGCTCGGCCTTTATTGTCTCTCATTTCAAGGGGAAATGCCAATGTTGTTGAGCTATTCTTGCTTGTCAGAGGGCGTGCTTCGGCTTTCGAGACGGGCAAACTCTGCGGCAACGCGGGCCAGTGCCCAGTCCACTTCACGGCGATCGTAACCCCGCTTTTCCGTGTGGAACCGAAGGTTCTCCACATCCACGGAACGAATATCGCGGGCGGGAAGAAATGTCTCTGCGGTGGGGGGCAGCTCCGGCAAACTCCGCTGTTTGGGAAGGAAGCCCCACGTGGTCAAGAGAAACGTCGCCACGGCACCAACTACACCGACGACAATACAGATCGCCACCCACGCACCTACGCCCACAAGCTCCTCCTCTGAATTCCCTCGCCAGCCGCAACGGACTGTTGAGCCACTACATACGAGGGTACCGTCACCAGCGGGGGACGGTCCTCTTCTAGCACCGCAATCTCCACTGGCTGGTACGTGGTATAGCTGATGGAATCCTGTCCCGCGGCAGCGAACTGTACCAAGGGTGCGTCTTCAGGCGTCATCCCAGCCTTGCGGAGGACTGTATCGGCGACCTCTCGCGACATGCGGCCAAGTTGGTGAAGGGGACGGTTACGGTGCTCTCGCACCCCCAAATTCACCTGGCAGATGCGGTCGGCACCCCACAGGGCCACCACATCCATAATGAGTCCGATCTCCACGCCGTAGCCGGCCGCA
>OKDF01000518.1_pt1 | contig 10584 bp, 10 predicted proteins | sample 1613721 | NCBI WGS metagenome assembly OKDF01 (sample SAMN04436873, study PRJEB24849) | human gut metagenome | biome: human gut; feature: NICU; material: stool | host: Homo sapiens | place: USA: Saint Louis, MO | collected 2011-09-21
TAGCACGGCCGGATCCATAGTGGGGGCACCGTCTGCATAGACGGATGCAGGGCCACCGGACAGTACAATGGCAGCCGGGTTCTTGGCCTGGAACTCCGCCAAGGTGGCGGTGTGCGGAATGACCTCAGAGTAAATCTTGGCCTCGCGGATGCGACGGGCGATCAGCTGAGAGTATTGCGCGCCAAAGTCGACAACGAGGACAGGCTGCGGAGTGTTCAACGTACGTCTCTTTTCTGGTGGTCGCGGAACTCGTTAGTGGACGGTCAGTTCGACGCGCTGGAATTCCTTCAGCGACGTGAAGCCACACTTGGCCATTGAGCGACGCAGGCCACCGGCCAGGTCGCAGGTACCGAATGGCTCAGAGGACGGACCGTGCAGCACAACCTCCAGGGAGGGGCCTTCATAGTCTTCGCCATCTGCTTCGTAGTCGACCATCAGTGGGACGATGGCACCACGCGGGTTGGCAGGATGGCCGGCCACGATCGGCCAGTACACACCCTTACCCGCGGCTTCCTGAGCCTGGGCAAGCAGCGGGCCGGCCATAACGGCGTCAGCACCGCAGGCAATCGCCTTGGCGATATCACCGGAGGAGTTCACGTCGCCGTTGGCGATAACGTGCACGTAGCGGCCGCCGGATTCTTCCATGTAGTCGCGGCGGGCAGCTGCAGCATCGGCGATAGCGGTCGCCATCGCAACGTTGATACCCAGCACCTCGCCGGTGGTGGTGATAGCGTCAGTGGCACCGTAGCCCACAACGATACCGGCCGCGCCGGTGCGCATCAGGTGCATAGCAGTGTGGTAGTTGACGCAGCCGCCGACGACCACCGGAATATCGGTGCCGCGCACCAGCTCTTTAATGTCGAGGGGCAATTCCTCGCCTTCCCACACGTACTGGGCAGACACCATGGTGCCCTGCACGAAGAGAATATCCATGCCGGCCTGTACCAGCAGCGGACCGAGTTCGCGGGCATGCTGAGGAGAGACGCGGACGGCCGTCACCACGCCAGCATCGTGAATCTTTTTCACTGCGGCGACGAGGAGTTCTTCCTTGATGGGTTCGCGGCTGAGCTCCTGCAGCAGAGCCACTGCGGTGGAGGGGTCATCAGATTCGAGAGCAGCCTTGCGGACCTCAGCGATCTTTTCCTCGGCATTCTCCCAGCGGGCCCACAAGCCTTCTGCGTTAAAGACACCGAGGCCACCGTTCTTGCCCATTTCGATAACGAACTCGGGGGAGGCAAGGGCGTCCGAAGCGTCGGCGACAAAGGGAACGTCAAACTGGTAGGCGTCCATCCGCCAATCCAGGGACACCTCACGGTGGCTGCAGAGAGGGCGCGAGGGCACCAGGCTAATGTCTTCGAGTTCATAAGTGCGAACGGCCTCGCGACCAATTCCGATTTCTACGACGTCACGCATAGCTTTGTCGTCTCCTTCTTAACGAATCTGATAGTTGGGAGCAGCCACAGTCTGCTGAATGTCATGCGGGTGGCTTTCCCGGAGACCAGCGGCAGTGATCTGAACGAATTGTGCATCGTGAAGATCCGCGATGCTGTGGGAACCGGTGTAGCCCATGGCAGCACGCAGGCCACCCACCATCTGGTGGAGGACACTCTCCAGCGGGCCTTGCAGCGGAATTCGGCCTTCGATGCCTTCCGGCACCAGCTTCTCTTCTGCCAGTACGTCATCCTGGAAGTAGCGGTCCTTGGAGTAGGAACGCTTCTCACCGGTGAGACCACGGCCTTGCATTGCTCCCAGGGAGCCCATACCGCGGTAGGTCTTGAACTGCTTGCCGTTGATGAGCATGATTTCGCCCGGGGCTTCCGGCGTACCGGCCAGCATCGAACCAAGCATGACGGCATTGGCACCGGCTGCAATAGCCTTGGCGATGTCACCCGAGTACTGCATACCGCCGTCGGCGATAATTGGCACGCCCGCCTTATGTGCGGCCGCAGAAGCTTCCATGATGGCGGTAATCTGCGGGGCACCCACACCAGCTACCACACGGGTGGTGCAGATGGAGCCGGGGCCAATACCGACCTTGATGGCGTCTGCGCCGGCATCAATCATGGCCTGGGCAGCCGCACGGGTGGCGAGGTTACCGCCGATTACCTGTACGCGATCCCCGAACTCCTGCTTTACACGAGACACCATCTCGAGGGCGCGGTTATTGTGGGCGTGAGCGGTGTCAACCACCAGCACGTCCACGCCAGCATCGACGAGGGCGTGAGCACGGTACCAGGAATCCTCATTGGTACCGATACCGGCACCGACGCGGAGTCGGCCGTCGTTGTCCTTCGTGGCATTGGGGTACTGCTCCGTCTTGACGAAGTCCTTGACCGTGATGAGGCCAGTGAGCTTATTGGTGCTGTCAACGATGGGCAGCTTTTCGATCTTATTGCGGCGCAGCAGGTTGAGGGCGGCTTCACCAGTGACGCCCTCTTGTGCCACAACCAACGGCATGGGGGTCATGATGTCCCCCACCTTGGTGTTGAGGTCAACTTCGAAGCGCATGTCGCGATTGGTACAGATACCAACGAGCTTGCCGTCGTCATCAACAACGGGGAGGCCGGAGATACGGAAACGGGCACACAGATCATCAACTTCTTTGATGGTCATGTCGGCAGTACAGGTGACAGGATCGGTGACCATTCCAGCTTCGGAGCGCTTCACGGTCTCAACCTGGGCGGCCTGCGACTCGACGGAAAGGTTGCGGTGGAGGATACCGAGACCACCATTGCGAGCCATGGCGATAGCCATACGGGATTCCGTCACCGTGTCCATGGCAGCGGAAAGAATCGGAACATGGAGCCGAATTTCGCGGGTGAGCTGGGTAGACGTGTCCACACCAGAGGGAATAACATTCGATTCTGCGGGGAGCAGCAAAACATCGTCGAAGGTCAAACCGACCATCGCGACCTTATCGGGATTGTCCCCACCCGTAGTTACCGTGTTCCGAAAAAGCGCCATGGTACCTCCTGGAAACTCTCATCAAGCGTTCTAGCCCCTAAGAATACCCGCCCAGGTGGTGAACTACGAAGTGAAAGCTGATGGTTCTCCAGCGGGGCAGAGAAAAGCGAACTAACGTGAGGTTATGGGCACACCGCCTGCACCATTGGAGCTACCGCCGGACCCGTTCCTCGGGCCCGATGATCCTGCTACTGTGCTCGTTCCGGCTCTCCCCCACGAGCACCACGCGGCCCTCACCCCCACCGAAAGTGCTGAGGTGTGTGAAGAGCTCGAAGATATCCGTCTCTTCCAAGCAATTTTGGCCCCCCACGGCATCCGCGGCATTGCCGAATCCTGCAACGATTGCCAGGATATTCACTACTTCGACTGGGAGATCCTGCTAGCTATCTACGAGCAACTTCTCACAGAAGGCTCGAGCCAACCACACGAACCGCTCCTCAACGCAGATCCCACCGAATACGTCACCTGGGATTACTGCCGAGGGTATTGTGACCACGTGCGTTTTCAGACCCCTAACCCCTTCCGCATGTGCTAACCCAGTCGCAGCAGGAAAAGCGGGGAAAACGGGGAAAACCCTACTCGCTAGCGCAGTGGCACAAGCGGCGAGAGAGGTTCATCCAGAGATGACACTGTGGGGGAACGCTGAGGCTGCACCTGCGAAGAGTGTGCACTACCAGAGGAACTCTTCTCGCTCGAGGGGGAACCGGTGAGGTTATCCGTCACGGACGATGGCTTCTCTGCCACCGACGAATCGTGCTCCGCAGACTCCACATCGGACACCTTTGTACTTTCTGACGCGGATGCCTCATCTCGGTCCTTCCTCTCCACAGAGATGCTGGACGTGCTCTCCGGAGACGTTATGCCGTTAGGGGTCTTCTTGGTTCCGTTCACCTGAGACTGATCGTCGGCTCCGCTGACCTCCTTGCGAGTGGCATCCAGCCGCTTCTGCACATCGACGCGGCGGGATTCTGCCCCAATACCGTCTATCTTGGTTTGTACCCGGTCAAGAACTCGGAGCGCTTCCTGATCCTGGCCTGAATCTGCCAGGGAGCGGGCGCGGTCAATGTCCTGATTCAGGTATGTCGCCAGTTCAATGTCATTTGCGTTGCTAGTAAAGAGCGCACGGTTAACCGACCACAGTGGGTCGTTAAGACCGGCCGACTGAATAGCAATGGTAAGGCCACCCGCCGCCAGGATAAGGAAGGCGGCTGCACCCGAGACGGCCCGCACGGCTTCCCGGCGCCACGAGGAAAAACGGGGGTGCTTCCGAATATCCACCACGGTACTGTCTGTAGCATCGGCAACGGCGCCTCCGTTGTGGGCAGCTGGCTGCGGGGCGGGGACATCGTCCGAGAGACCCAGCAGAGAATCGAGCGTGGGGGTGGGAGGAATCGGAGCGGCTCCGATAGTGCCGCGCCAGTCCGTGAAAAGCAAGGTGAGCTCTGGTGCTACGTCATCGCGACCAGTAGGGGTTTGCCCTGCTGCAAGGAAGTCGAAGTAACGATCCGCTGCCCGGAGGGCCAACAAATCGTCGTCGCCCGTCGTTGTGGGCTGCGCCGGTGCCGTCGTCAATTCCGGCTGTGGGGTGGTGCGATCGTGCTCCATTACTCTCCTCCTTTCCTTCTATGGGGAGCGCTCTTAGAGGCGGTAGAGCTCTCCGGTGTGGTGGTTTCGACTGCCGGGGCAGCAGCTGCGATTGCTGCCTCTTCAGCGTCCTGTGCGACACGACGCCGACGGTCGTACTCCTTCCGGAGCTTGGCGAGGGCCCGGTACTGTGCGACACGGACGGCGCCCGGGGTGGACTGCAGCACTGCCGCTGTTTCAGCCGCGGACATACCGACAATGACACGCAAACGGATAATCTCACGCGCTGATGGAGAAAGCGTGTTGAGGAGATCCTCCACCTCGGCAGAACTCTCGTTGTGCAGCGCTAGAGTTTCCGGTCCTTCGCCTTCATCAAGGATGTCGGCGCTGTCATCTAGAACATCGTTGGGATGACGGAAAGCGTTACGTTTTGCATCCGCAACTTTATGGGCAGCAATTCCGTAAACGAAGGCCATAAAAGGATAGCCCTGCTCCTGGTACTTGGGAAGCCCAGTGACCACTGCCAAACAGATCTCTTGGGCAACGTCATCAGCTGCTGCATATCCCGGTGTGGCCCATGTAATGCGCGCACGGCAGTAGGACACAATGGCCGGGAAAATCTCCCGTAGCAACTCATTTGTGGCGGCAGCATCACCTTCGCGCGCGGCAACCACCAAGGGAGCCAGGCGATCGTCGGCAGCTGCGGCCATTGTCTGTCCTCCACACATTAGGGGCTAGGCGCGTAGTTGGCCCAGCACAAGCTTACGAGAGCACCCTAAACTATTGCTCCCATACTGTCACAATAATGGAGTTTAGTGGAGAGAAGCGGCTGCCCCGCGTTCGACCAGCTCTTTTTCTAGCTCCTCGCAGGTACCATTCCAGCGTGTTGCCTCTTCGCTGCCATCCTCGGCAAGATCACGGAGCAGCAGAGAGGCTGCCCATTGAAGCGGCACGAAGCCTTCATTTTTCGCTTCCTGGTAAGCACGTTCGGCTTTCTTCACTGCTGCTGCAGTGTCGGTTCCCGACCAAGCGGCTGCGTCAATGAGTAACGACTTCACATGATGGCGTGCGGAGAACCACTCCCCTGACAGTTCAGCCCCTTGCAATGCGCAGGCCTGCGCATGTTCCCAACGGTCTTCTGCAATAGCCACTTCGGTACTCACCCACGCGTGGCGAATCACTACCCGCGGAGTATTAAGCCCGCAGTAACCCCACATGGAATTCGTGGGGTCTTCACCAACGGCAGTCTCAAGCTCGGGTGGGAAACTCATCTCGTGAAGGGCAACAAGTACCTCATCCCCCTTGTCAACAAAGGTTCGGGCGTTGCCGGAGACGTCCAGGCCCAGACTATCTGCCGCCCGTCCGGAGGTGGCATCGGCGAGCGCCAAAAGCCGTAGGTAAGCTGCTGTTTCTACCTGCATGCAGCCCTTCTCGCAGGGGAGATCTTGGGCCAGCAGTTCGATAGCTTTCTCGTCCAGCGTGGCAGCAGTGGCGTGGTTTCCCATCTGTCGCTGCCACGATGCTTGGGAAGAGAGGCAAAGGGAGGCCAGCAGATATCCATCTGGGGAGGGAAGGTTCTGGCAGTCTTCCATGACGGAGGACAGTTGTTCGGTCGCTGCCCCGTAGTAGCCTAATCCGGCTGCTTCCACGGCATTCCACCAGCGTTGTGCGCACTGCCAGGTCGGTTTGGTGAGCTGTGAACTCTGCGAGGGCATTCTTCCTCCTTATGGGTAGCCGATCTCTGGACCATCTAACTCTGTTGGTTCTCAGGCTACCCGCTTTACGGTGGCGGCTGGAGAATTTCTCAACCCCGCTGTGTTGTCCGTACTCGGGCTGCAACTATGCGGCAGCCGGCCGACAAACAACCAGCGGGGTTGAGGGTAGCAACGATATTTACGGTGTAAAGAGTGGGGATACTGACCTAGTGGTGATGGTGTCCGGCGTGTGCACCATGCCCTTCACCAGCCACCTTCGGCTTATCCACGACCGAAATTTCGGTGGTGAGCACCATACGACCGACCGAGGCAGCGCTCGTGACGGCAGAACGCGTCACCATCACCGGATCGATAACACCGGCATCCAGCAGGTTTCCAAAAGTACGGGTGGCAGCGTTATAGCCTTCACCCGACTGCATCTCCTGTACCTTGCTGAGAACTACGGCACCGTCTTCACCAGCATTCTTGGCAATCCAGTAGAGCGGCGAGTTCAGCGACTTAGCGAGAATACGGGCACCCAGTGCCACGTCACCGTCGAGAGTCTCTGCAAACTCTTCCACCTGCGGAGCCAATTGGGTGAGAATGGAGCCACCACCGGCAATGATGCCTTCCTTGACAGCAGCTTGGGCGGCATGGATAGCGTCATCAACACGCATCATGCGTTCCGTCACTTCTGCTTCCGTAGAGCCACCCACCTTGATAAGAGCAACGCCACCAGACATCTTGGTGAGACGTTCCTTCATCTTGTTCTTGTCCCACTCAGACGAGTAATTCTCGATCTCAGTGCGGAGCTGGCGGCGACGCTCTTCGACAGCCTCGGGAGTGCCGGCACCATCAACGATAAGAGTGCTCTTCTTGGTGACGGTGACGCGCTTTGCACTGCCTAGGATTTCCAGTCCAGAGTCTGCCAAGTTCACACCGGTGTCGGGGTCGACAACGGTGGCACCGGTGACAGCGGCCATATCGTGCATGAAGCCCACGCGGCGGTCGCCGAAGTAGGGGGCCTTCACAGCAACAACCTTGAGGGTCTTGCGGAGGGCGTTCATGGCGAGAGCAGTGAGAGCTTCCCCTTCCACGTCTTCTGCGATGATGAGCAGTGGACGCTTGCTGGCCAGTACCTTCTCCAGGAGCGGCAGCAAGTTGGGGAGGGAACTGAGCTTGTTGCGGTGGATGAGGATGTAGGGGTCCTCAAGTTCCGCACGGGCTGCTTCATAGTCGGTGATGAAGCTGGGAGAAATGTAGCCTTTGTCGAATTCCAGGCCTTCGGTGAGCACTATTTCCGTCTCGGTGGTCTGGCTTTCATCAACGCTGATCACGCCATCGCGGCCAACGATCTCCATGCCGCGGGCGACCATGGCACCGATTTCCTCGTCGCGGGAGGACACGGTGGCGACATTGCGAATCTCGTCGTCGGTTTCCACCGGAGTGGCAACCTGGCCGAGAAGCTCTTCGGTCTTGTCGGCAGCCAGTTTGATGCCCTTGGACAGCTCCATGGGATTGGCACCGGCAACGACGTTACGCAGCCCTTCATGTATGAGGTGCTGGGCGATGACGGTGGCGGTAGTGGTGCCGTCACCGGCAATATCGTTAGTCTTGGTGGCAACAGCTTTCACCAGCTGTGCCCCGAGATTCTCGAAGGGATCGGGTAGATCGATTTCGCGGGCGATGGTGACGCCGTCGTTGACGATCTGCGGCAGTCCAATGGGCTTTTGCAGCACCACGTGACGACCGCGCGGCCCCAGCGTCACTTTGACAGTATCGGCGAGCTGGTCGACACCGTGGAGGAGGCTGGTGCGGGCGTCCTGGTGGAAAGCAATGAGCTTAGGCACTGAATGACTTCCTCACGATATAGTTCCGCAGGCACTCACAACTGGATCGCCAGCATGGTGAGTGTCCTGCGGAAACTGTGGTTTATGTGGTGATGGGGCTGACGTTACTTGGTGACGACAGCAAGCAGATCACGAGCGGACAGAATGAGGTATTCCTCACCGTCGTACTTGATTTCAGTTCCGCCGTACTTGCTGTACAGGACGATGTCGCCTTCCTTGACGTCGAGCGGAATGCGGCGTTCGCCGTCTTCATCCCAGCGGCCGGGGCCGACTGCCACGACGGTTGCCTCGAGCGGCTTTTCCTTAGCGGAATCCGGAATCACCAGACCGGAAGCGGTGGTGGTCTCAGCCTCGATGGCTTGAACGAGAATCTTGTCCTCGAGCGGCTTAATTTTCGCCACGATGACCCTCCATAAGATCAATCAGTAGTTCAACGTTATGCGCTAGGAGCACGCTAACCGTCGCGGGTAGCTAGCACGCTCAGTGCTAATTAGCACTCTACATTCATGAGTGCCAGCCTTCAACATCTCTCAGGGCAAGAACTCGGCAGATTTATGAGCACAAACTCACCCCATGGGAACTATTTGGGCATGCGCAGCGTTCTGATTAATGAAGACAGACCGCATTAAGGAGATGATGATGGGCGAGAAATACAGCACCCCTGAGAGCTCTTACCCAACAGCACCCACCATGCCATTACCCCCGCTGAGTGCTGACGGGGCAACAAGGGCACATATTTATCCGCTTGCTGCGGAAAGCTATCCCTCCCCACCTATTCCCGCAGATAGCTCTGCACTCGCTCCTACACAGTACGGACGTGCTCCCTCGGCGGTTAATACCCTGGCGATCGCAGCTTTCGTCCTGGGAATTGTCAGCTGGGTCATCCCTATTCTCATGCCAGTAAGTATTATCGCCGCCGTGGTATGCGGACATCTAGCACTCAAACAGATCAGCCACGAACCGCACCAGGAAGGACGTTCTCTCGCCGTCACCGGTCTCGTCCTGGGCTACCTTCCCCTTGCCTTCATCGCACTCGCCGTCATTCTCGCTACTATTGCTGTCATAGTGTTTCTACTAGCCGGACTTGCCGTCTAAATTCGAGGAGCATCGTGTACTACAACGATCCATACGCCAACGGGAACTATGGGAATGGCCCCTACCCGACCTACCCCCAGGGCCCCAGCCTCAATGGCGGCTACCCCTATCTGCCTGGCCCCCAAACCACAAACAGCCTTGCAATTGCGGCCTTTGTCCTGGCGATGATGCAGTTCTTCACCGTCATCACAGTGATCCCTGCCATCATCTGCGGCCACATCGCGCTCGGTCAGATTAAACAATATGGTAGTAGCGGGCGTGGACTGGCAATTGCAGCCCTCGTCATCAGCTATGTCTTCCTCGGCATCCTAGTACTGGCCCTCACCCTTATCCTTCTTGGCGTTTTTGGCAGTTTCGCCGCTTTGATGGACGAAGCAAGCGGCACAGGCGGAAGCTACGCCATGGCACTTATGCCGCTCCTGCAGGTCTAAAACAGCCCTCCGGCTATCACTAGCCTTGCACTAACGACACTTCAACAGGTAGACCCGGGTCCGCTGCACACGTCAGCGGGGTCGGGTTTGCCCCATTTGCGATCAAATAACTCGCGGCAGCTGCAATCATGGCCCCATTGTCAGTGCAATAGTGCGGGCTAGGAACGCGCAATGTAATACCCGCTTTCGCACAGCGCTCCGCTGCCAGCTCTCGAAGCCGCGAGTTGGCAGCCACACCCCCACCCACAATCAACGTATCCGCCCCAGTGTCCTGGCAAGCACGCAGCGCCTTCGCGGTCAACACATCCGCAACTGCCTCCTGGAAGCTCGCACACAAGTCGGCCGCGTCCACCGTCTCCCCCGCCGCTTCAACCGTCTCCACATGCCGCGCCACCGCCGTCTTCACACCAGAGAACGAGAAGTTATAGCGGTCATCCTGCTGCCGCATCATGCCACGTGGGAATGCAATCGCCTGCGGATTACCTTCTTTCGCCAAAGCATCAATAAGCGGACCACCCGGGTAGCCCAGCCCCAGCAAACGTGCCACCTTGTCGTAGGCTTCGCCAGCAGCATCATCCACCGTCGTGCCCATCTCCTCCATCGGCTCATAGAGGCTCCGTACCCGCAACAACTGGGTATGGCCGCCGGACACCAGCAAAGCAATCGCATTCGTCGCCGCCCCATGTTGGAACGCATCCACTGCCACATGGCCCGCCAAATGGTTCACCCCATAGAAGGGCACACCCCACCCGGCAGCATAGGCCTTGGCAGCGGCTGCCCCCACCAACAATGCACCCGCCAAACCAGGTCCCACCGTCGCCGCCACCATATCGGGCTTCTCAATACCAGCCTCCGCCAACGCCGCATGCATCGTCGGCACCAGCGCCTCCAAATGTGCACGGGAGGCAATCTCCGGCACCACACCCCCAAAACGGCGGTGTTCCTCCATCGAAGACGCCACCTGAT
>OKDF01000519.1_pt1 | contig 10579 bp, 12 predicted proteins | sample 1613721 | NCBI WGS metagenome assembly OKDF01 (sample SAMN04436873, study PRJEB24849) | human gut metagenome | biome: human gut; feature: NICU; material: stool | host: Homo sapiens | place: USA: Saint Louis, MO | collected 2011-09-21
AGCGCAATAATGAACATGCCTAACCAGAATTCATGTCGTTTCAACAGATTATCCAGCAAGCCCCTTTGCGAACCCACACGGTTACCAGGTTATGGATCTGGGCTAGAGAAACCCCATCGAGGGGAAGGTTCGTTGCTTGAGTAAGGGTCTTCAAAAGCCGTTCCATCCCGTTCGGATGCGGAAAAAGATAAGTATCCATGACGCCTTGATCCATATGTTCTAGGAAAGCGTCGTAAACGCTGCGTCCGTCGTTGATTTTGTGCCATGTGACGTCTTTAGCCCATTCGGCGCTATAGAAAGCTTTACGTTGCTCTGCGAAATGCCTCGTGTACTCAGACGGTATATCTTTTACGTCCGGTGCCTGAAGCCCCAACGCCTCACAATAGGCAGCGGTAAGAGCCTTCACGTATGTCAGCTCACTGTGAGCTATTTCCTCGGGCACCGTCTGTCTCTCAGGCATGTCCCCTTGCTCTTCAACTAGATGCAGTTTGCCTGTGACTGGGTGAATAAACGGGATCCCTTGTTGCTCCAACTTGATGATGCTCGAGATCTCCGCAGGAAGCACTGCGTCAGCGTGCCCAGCTGCCTGTTTGAAAACGTTATACAACAACACGCCAAGCTGAGAACCAACATTGCCTTTATTGATTGCTGGGGCTATTTGGTGCAGCAGCGCAGCAGTGTCGATGAGAGCCTGTTTTTCATAGGCGTCAACGAAATTCTCTGCAAACCTAGTCGGCTCCCACCTGCCTGTTATCTCGCTGGCTGTCGGCTCGGAGACCGCCCTTGACCCGTTTGCGTAGGCCTTCCACGTGGAACTCTTTACGATATCGAGCGCAGTCTGTTCTATTTCTCTGCCGCCGCTAACTATTTTCTCTGGTCGAAGCCCCATGTCAATTAGTCCGGCTGCGAAAAGACCTAGCTTTTCTTTGCCTTTCGTCAAGGGGCGCAGTGCGTCAATCACGCACTTAAACGGGGTATCAGAACCCACCGCAACGCCTCCTTGTATCGCCATGTATCGCTACGTATCGCTGACGCGCCGTTACCAAAAACCTCTTTTACCAAGATGAGGGATGTAGGGGTAGCCAACGCAGAAACCACGATCCGTACTGGAAAGTAATTCTACCTGACTACTGCACATAAGCCGAGTAATTCTTCGCGAATGTGAAGAAAAACTAGCTTGTGTTTCCTGCACTGTCACTGCCGAAGCTAAGCAGTGGCAAATCCCAGCAAATGGCTGGGAGGGCCCGCGAGTATCAACCCTGATGCCGCCGATTACTGCCTCACCAGAGGTTAGGACACCGGGGCTGATGGTTCGTTTCTCGCAGGCCTGCACACATAACTGAATATTTCGCGGGCTCTCCCTCCATCGATTTCGAGGAGAGAGGGCCAGGAATGGCACAAAACGAAAAACACGATAACTACAAGGTTCCTTACCTGACTCCGAAAGGACGGTTAATCCAGCTAAATGTCCCCGAGTTTCCTGATGATGATGATCTGCGTCGCCAGCTCGCTGACTTAGATAGCCGCCCGAAATGGGCACAAGTGTATTTGGATGGTGTCTATGCCGAATATCGCGAGCGGGATAATCGGCGCCGCTCTGACATTTCTGCTGATGCGATTGGCGCTGAAGGAGCTGATCATTTTGCGGCTGCTCAGCCCGACCATGCCGAAACAGTCGAATCGGGGTTAACGGTCGAGTTGCTGCTGGGGTCGCTCCCTAAACGTAAACGTGAAGTGCTCGAGCTGCATGTGCTGCAGGGATACAGGTTCACTGAAATAGCCACTGATCTGACAGCTTCGGCAAGAGGATCAGCTCAGATGGGGTGCGTAAGCTTTGCAGGCGTGCCCTTGATGACTTGCGTAAGATAATCGAACAGAATCCAGAACGTTATATCTAGGAGCGGTAGTCATCGTTTCAGAGGGGGAGTAGTACTATCTTCTGTTTACGTTGCTAGCGTCTAGGAATTTGGGTGAGCACCCTTGAATCTGTGGAGGTGAGGATACTCATCCCGGTATCCACCACTTGCGGGAGCTGGCTAGAAATAAACTCCAGAGCTTCCTGCAAGATCTGTCCCAGGGCATCGATAAAGGCCGGTGCACCCCCGGTCTCGAACGCGCCGGTGAGTTCATCGACCCAACCATTAACCATCGGCATCACCGTGCCAGCCAAAGCCGTGGTCAAACCTCCAGCCAATAGACCTTTAAGGTTATCGACCCCGTCTTTTAACGTAGCGAGTTGACCAGGAAAGGTTTTGGACTGGGCATCCATCGCCCCATAAAACCGGCCACCCTCACTTGTGGCACTAGCAAACGCATCCGCAACCATATCCGCACTGATCGCGCCCTTAGCCATTTCTTCTTTGAGCTCACCGATACTTTTACCAGTCTTACGGGAAATCTCCTCTAAAGGGTTGAAGCCTGCGTTAATCATCTGGTTCAAATCCTGACCAGTCAGCTTGCCAGTAGAGCTAATTTGAGCAAACGCCAACGTGAGGGATTCGAACTTTCCAGCATCCCCCTGGCTGATATCACCTAACTGTTTGATCCGTACCTGGGATTCTTCAGCGCTCATGCCGAACCCCATCAACGTTTGGGTGGCCTTGGCCAGATCCTCCATCCCAAACGGAGTACGAGCCGCTTCCGCCTTGAGGTTATTAACCAGTTTCTGAGCCTTGGCTTGATCACCCAGCATCGTGGTAAACGAGGTGGTGTATTGCTCCATCCGGGCGTTATAGTCCAAACCATCCTTTAAAGCCCCGACCATGCCCCGCCCAATAGAAGAAATAGCATGCCCAATAGCTTTAACCCCACCAACAACAGCTTCCGCTGCCAGGCTGGTTTTGAGCACATCACCAAAAATGCGGGTCTTCGAACTGGTACCGTCCATCTGCGAACCCAGCTCATCCACAGCATTTTCTAGGTGCCCGGTGTCCTTAGCTGCAGTTTTCGCGTCATCACCCGCACCGTCAGCCTCATCGGCAAACTTGGAAAGAGCAGAATTATTCTCTTTAAGCTCACCCTCGAGACCATTCAAAGTCGCCTGGGCGTTATTGAGCTGAATCTGCCAATTCTTCGTACGAGAATCATTTTCCCCAAAACTGGTAGCAGAGTTATCAAGAGCGCTCTTAAGGGTCTGAATCTTGGCTTTTTTGAGCCTCAATCTCTTTGCCCAAAACCTGGTTACGAGAAGTCAATGCTGCGGCAGACTTATCGTTCTTATCGAACTGAGAAGCCACCAACTTCATCTCGGATCCCAAAACCCGCATCTCACGATTAATATCCGTGATCGCGCGATTAAACTCCCGCTCACCCTCAAGGCCAATCTTCAAACCAAAAGACGAATCAGCCATGAGCGTTTACCTCTTAAAATAGATACGGGACATCAAGGAGATCGAAAAATGACGGAAACCGTAAGCAGCCTGTTTGAAACAGAGCCGACTAAATGGGGACTGCGCGGTGACCCGTATATGTGGCGGCACCTTAAAGAACAGTTCTCTCAAACACCGCTGCCAGACAGTGCGGATGCTTTAGAAAAACTCCTCAAAGATGCTTTTTACAGCACTATTTACACCGAATCCGAACAGGAGAGACAGGGGAGCATACCACTAAGCCACGAACACTTTTTTATCAAGCGCTTTGCTCAAGGTGGCATGAGCAGTGGACGGGTCGATGCCCAATTCTGGGAAACGGAAGCCATTCCGATGCTTATCGAGCGCTACCGAAAGCACCATGCTAATTAGAGTGTTAACTGCAAAACCTAAATCCCAGCCGGAATCACATCATCAATAAACCAGATGCGTTTCGGTACGGCTCTACCTGTTTCGATACGCCAACAATCCACCAGATCTAACAGTTCACCGAATATGGTCAGCTCGATTTGCCTGTGGGTCAGTCCCAGGTGGGCGAGCCCGATATAGGTCAGGCGGGTAAAGATTGCCTCGTCACTATCTATTAGGTGTCCTTTTTCTTGGTTTGCCCTTTTGGGTTGGGGGTCTCGGTCATGATTGCTCGCCGGGTGCCGCGTTGGAGTGACTGGGCGATAGCCTCTCGGTAGTCAGCTAAATCTGCGGGCACAGTTAGTAGCTCTACTGCTTCTTCGGTCAGTTCTGGGCGCTTATCGTCTGGATGGGTGAGGTTGTGTATTTGTACGGACTGGTTAGCGAGCAGGGCGATGAGCCAGATTACCTCACCGAGTGACTTATCCATATCTTCGCTAGTTTCCAGGGCTTGACCTAAATGTTCTAGCCCTCCGTAACGTTGAGCTATCAGGCGGGTCGCGCGGGTAGTGAGGACGAGTTCGTATTCTTGACCTGCGATAGTGATTGTCGCGCTTTTTAAAGCGGGGCTATCGGCCTGGCTGGTTTGGGTTTTCGCTGTCATGGCTTACCTGCTGTTCTAGTTGTTTGTCGGTTTAATGCTGGTTGTAGCGGCAGGCTCATACACCTGGGTGTACCAGCCAGTAATGGTTTCTGGCTTGACGCCGACCGCTCCTTCGGTGACTTCAGCTTTCCACGGGTGCTTGCCGGTAGCGTCTGGTTTGTTACGCCGCAGGATCGTTCCCTCAATACTCGGGGTAGAGAACGTGATCGAATCAGCTTTGGTTGCCAGTGTGGTTCCCGGCAGAGCAAATTTGACGCGGTAAAGCCAAAAATACTGGTACTTCCCGTTAGAGCGTGCAGCTCTAAAACCAATAGCCACGGGTGTACCACCATCCTCAGAAGTGCTGATAAGTACCCCGTTAGCGTCCAGTCTCGCACCAGTTAAGGCAGCTGCCGCCTCAGCCCCGAGATCATCAACCCCAAGAGTGAGCGTTCCAGATTTGAATTCCTTGACAATCTCGGATGCCCCGTCATCGGCATACAAAATTGCCTCAGCCACCTCCACAGATAATTCTGCGGATATCGCCTTAGCGAGCGGTTTAGGGACGGCATAGGTTTCCTCACCGCTGGTGGGATCTTCGCTAATGCTCGCGTAGTAGAGCTTGTCTAAACCAATAGTTGCCATGGTGTTTCCTTTCTTTTGGATCCTCGTATTGAGGGGTGATCTGTTTATCTCGGTTATTCTTGAGGGTAGGTGCGTGTGAACGAGGGGCGTGGTTGTGATGGCGCGTGGTAAAGCGGTCGAGCTTTTTCTGGTCGATGGAACCCCTGGCGGTATGGCTACTGCGGGGATAGCGGATTGGACGGGCATTCTCACCTCTGCACGCCGCGATCAATTTTCCCAGCTTTATAAGCGAGAGGAAGCCAATAGTAACGGCGTGTACATCCTTCTTGGTAACGACCCCGAAGCTATTGAGAACACCTGGTGCTACATCGGCAAGACAGAAAACTTTGTTGAGCGCTTACGCGATCATGACAAAAAGAAGCCGCAGTGGGAAAAGGTCGTTATTATCGCTAGCTTGCAACGGTCTTTTAACGAGGGACATTGGGGTTATCTAGAAGCCCGTCTGATTGATATCGCTAAGAATGCTGAGCGCTGTTCTATGCCCGATAACAAACAAACTCCTCGGGTTAGGAAGCTTTCTGAAGCGCAACGAGCATCAGCAGAGTCATTCTTAGATAATATGAAGCTGATTTTGCCAATCCTGGGAGTCAACGTTTTGAGATCCCCAGAAAATACCGTGCAACCAGCTACCGCTCAGATAGCCTCTTCGCCTATTTTCCATCTGCGTACGACCACATTGGTGCTTTGACACGGATTGTGACCGAATACAAGCCAGAGGATGCCACCATTTTGGTGGAGAACCTCGCCAAGGAAATTGACCAACTGGCAAACGATGTGACGTTCGCTGGTTGGAACTCAAAGAGTCAAGGCGACCAAGAGGTTAAAAAACGACTTAGGCGTTTGTTGATGAAATACCAGCTTCCACCAGTAGGAGAATTGTTTGAAGCCTTGTACACCTACGTTGCGGAGCACTACTAACAAGATGAGTGCGCAGCCCGTCACCGCTCTATGGTGGCGGGGTTTAGCTGTGGGCCGGGAACTTAAATTCTCGGTAATCTAGTTCACCGCTTTTTGCGGCGTTTCATTTCCTGTTCTTGCAAGCGTTCCCGGTCGTGGTTCATCTGGTCTATGAAGCGCACTTCACCCCGCATGTGCCTTTCTGGTCACGAATGGCGGTGATGCACAAACAAGTCCTCTGTGACGTTCCCTGTGAAGGCTGCGCGAAGCGTGCCCAGACCCAAGGAATCGTGTGGAAGTCCTCAGAATAGATAGTTGTGTACCAGCCACCACGTTCCACGATTGAATCCCGAAATGACCTGCTTTAGTCCAACCCTGCCACCAGACCCAACAAATCTTGACGATTTATCGTTGCGTGAGCTGGCAGATGTAAACGCGCCACCAATGGCTGCGTAGTTGATTGTGTGTGCACTCATGTGGCGCTAGGACTCCCAGAGTGTGCGAGATGATTAAGTATCCATTTTGACCGTCACGGACGCTGTGGCGGGTATCTGGAAGATTTGGCATACCCAAAAGTAGATGAGTAATAGCCAGTTGCTGTTTACTCATGGCTAATGACAAAGAGAACCCCCGTTTCTGGCTGATTTTTGCCAGTCGCGGGGGTTCTTTGTGCACTGAAACAGGGCACTAAGTCGCTGCTGAGAGAGTTCCGGGGTTTTCCGAACAAGTGGCGGAGGTTATCCGAACTCCCCGTGCCTGTTAGCAGTCGAAGTACATTTCGAACTCCACCGGGGCAGGACGCAGACGAGCGGCGTCGAGCTCCACAGTGCGCTTGTAGTTGATCCAGGTGTTGATGAGATCTTCGGTGAACACGTCGCCCTCGGTCAGGAAGTCGTGATCCTTCTCCAGTGCTTCAAGAGCTTCATCGAGGGTACCCGGGGTCTGCGGAATGTTCTTGGCTTCCTCCGGAGGTAGCTCGTAGAGATCCTTGTCAATGGGGGCCATCGGCTCGATACGGTTCTTAATGCCATCCAGGCCGGCCATCAGCATGGCAGAGAAGGCAAGGTAAGGGTTGGAGGAGGGGTCAGGGCAGCGGAATTCGATGCGCTTGGCCTTGGGGTTATTACCAGTGAGGGGGATACGTATGCAGGCGGAGCGGTTGCCCTGGGAGTATGCCAGGTTGACGGGGGCTTCATAACCCTTCACCAGACGCTTGTAGGAGTTGATAGTGGGGTTGGTGAAGGCCAGCACTGCGGCCGCATGCTCGAGGATGCCACCGATGAAGTAGCGTGCGAGATCGGAAAGACCGCCGTAGCCGTTCTCGTCGTAGAAGAGGGGCTTGCCGTCCATCCAGAGGGACATGTGGGCGTGCATACCCGATCCGTTGTCTCCGAAGAGCGGCTTCGGCATGAAGGTAGCGGTGAGGCCGTTCTTCCAGGCGGTGTTTTTAATGATGTACTTGAATAGCTGCACATCGTCTGCGGCGTGGAGAAGGGTATCGAAGCGGTAGTTGATTTCCATCTGGCCACCGTTACCAACCTCGTGGTGGGCGCGCTCCAGCGTGAATCCAACACTGCGCAGGTCGCGGCACATCTGGTCGCGGAGATCCTGGTAGTGGTCGTAAGGAGCAACCGGGAAATATCCACCCTTGAAACGGGACTTGTAGCCACGGTTGGGAGTGCCGTCGAGGTCGAGTTCTTTGCCGCGGTTCCACCAGGCTTCTTCAGAGTCAATCTCGTAGAAACCGGTGTTCATCTCGGTGGCGTAGCGGACGCTATTGAAGACGTAGAATTCCGCCTCAGCACCGAAGTAGCACGTGTCGGCAATACCGGTGGAAATGAGGTATTCTTCCGCTTTGCGCGCAACGTTACGGGGGTCACGGCTGTAGGGTTCGCGGGTGCGGGGGTTGTGGACGAAGAATTCCACGTTGAGGGTCTTGGCCTCACGGAAGGGGTCGAGGCGGGCGCGGGACAGGTCGGGGAGGAGCGACATGTCGGATTCGTCAATGGTGGCGAAGCCTCGGATGGAAGAGCCGTCAAAAGCGAGGCCCTCTTCCATAGCTTCCACGGTGAAATCAGCAGCGTCAATGGTGAAGTGCTGTTCCATACCCGGCAGGTCGGTGAAGCGAATATCGACGAGTTCGACCTCTTCAGCCTTGATGTAATCGACAACTTCTTGAGGGCTGGTAAATCCCACGGTAAATTCTCCTTGGTTGAGACCGGCTTTTGTCCGGTGATGTCTCAACTCTAAATGAGAGGTGTTGCTCGGGAGTCAAGGTCGTGTTTCCGATGTGTTACGCAACCGCTTTTTCGGTTAAGAAAGGGTTGCCGTCGCCTTACTTATCCCTAAATAGGCTCTGGCCTGCACTGACGGGTACATATATGCCACAACCGCTGTAGTGACTCTGGGGGAGTTCCTACAGCGGTCGTGAGAAGAGTGGAGGGAAGGGCCAGTAGTTGGTTATGCGCGCAGAGCTACCGATCCGTGTGCATGGGCGGATTAACGCTGTGTGCGACGCCGGGCAGAGCGCTGCACATTACGCACCTTGGCGCCGGCCGGTATGGGGCCCTTGGGCATTCCCATCATGCCGGACTTTGCCGCCAGAGACTCCAGACGGTGCTGGATGAAGTCGACCTTGTCACGGTCAATATTTTTGGGGAGGCGCTTGATGGTGCGCTCAAGCTTCTTCATCTCCACTTCGTCTTCACCATGGCCCACATAAATCTCGTAGATGGGGGTATCTCCTACAACGCGGGCCAGCTTCCGCTTTTCGCCTTGCATTAATCCGCGCAGTCGGGCGTGGTTACCTTCCCCGACCAGGATGACGCCAGGGCGCCCAACCACTCGGTGCACAACATCCAAAGTGGTGTTACCTGCCACCGTCTGCTGGACACGCCAGGTGCCCTTCAGCTGGGAGAGAACCCACCCAGCCATGCCAGGCTGACCGTCTGCTTTCGCGTAGAGGCTGTTGGTCATACGACGGGTGAAGATCACCATATCCAGCATGACACCGAGCAAGATACCGGCGATAACCATGAAGAGCCAGGTCACCCAGGACCCATTCATGAAGAAGTAGGTCACAAGAACGACGACAAGGAGGACGGCCACCAGCACAGCAATCATGATGGGGAGCAGCCATTTGTCCTCTTTGCGCTGCATATTAAAGGCGGTCCACACCTGTTTGATGGTGTTAATACGGCCCTTGCGCTTAGCCTGGCGGGCTTCTTTCCGCTCTTCCTTGGTCATTTCGGCCAGCGGCTTGTCCTTCTTAGCCATTACTCTCCCTCAATCAGTGCGGTGCATGGGACATAGGTGGCAAACAGGCGCAGTGCCACGCAGTGAACGCGTGTTTGCCATGAGCTCAGCTGCTCATGCGATAGTTCTAGTGTAGGCGATGGATGAGATTATGTATTTCCTGCGAGGCACCCTTGCTGTCGGCAAGATGCTGGAGCTGCGGAGGCAAAGGCCGACCGAGGTGTTGCATCGCTTGCGCGTAAAGTTGGCCGGCGCGGTAACTTGACCTCACCAGAGGCCCTGCCATTACCCCTGCAAAGCCAATCCGGCGGGCAAGGTCAGCGTGAGCCAGAAATTCTTCCGGCTTCACCCACCGATCGACTGGATGGTGCAGTGGAGAGGGCCGCAGGTATTGGGTAATAGTGATGATGTCACAGCCTGCTGCATGGAGATCGACGAGGGTTTCTTCCACCTCTGCGGGTTCTTCCCCCATACCGAGAATGAGATTCGATTTGGTGACCAGGCCGTAGTCGTGTGCCTGGGTCAGCACCGATAAGGACTTCTCGTAGGTGAAGGCCGGGCGGATAGTTTTCATCAGGCGTGGAACGGATTCGACATTGTGCGCGAGGACCTCCGGACGCGCAGCAAATACCTCTTCGAGCAAGGTGGGGTTTGCGTGGAAGTCGGGGATGAGGTTTTCGACCCCCGTATCCGGGTTCAGCCTGTGAATCTCCCGTACGGTTTCTGCGTAGAGCCATGCCCCTTCATCTGGTAGGTCATCCCGGGTAACCCCAGTGATAGTGGAGTAGCGGAGGTGAAGGTGGCGCACGCTCTCGGCAACGCGCCGCGGTTCGTCAGGGTCCAACGGTTGTGGTTTGCCAGAGTCGATCTGGCAGAAGTCACAGCGTCGCGAACAGCGGCTACCGCCAATAAGGAATGTTGCCTCGCGGTCCTCCCAACATTCATAGGCGTTGGGGCAGCCCGCCTCCTGGCACACTGTGTGCAGTGAAGCCCCGCCGACAAGCGACTTCATATCTTGGTAGTGGGGGCCTGTGCGAGCCGTGGTGCGGATCCAAGGGGGTTTCTTCTCGATGGGATGCGCGGCGTTACGTCGTTCGATACGGAGCAGTTTCCGGCCGTCGTGCAGGTCCTTCATCGCGGAATCTCCCCTTCGGTGAGGTCGAGTTCACCGTCCAGTGCCAGCTGAAAATAGTGCTGTACTGCCGGCAGGATGTCGGTGGGGTTGACGGTGCAACCAACTTCGAGAGACAGAGTGGTGGTGGCGGCGTCGGTGATGCCACAGGGGACAATATGGGTATAGGGCTCGAGCGAATTACAACAGTTAATGGCAAAACCATGTTGGCTGACTCCGCCGGTCAGATGGTAGCCCAGTGCTGCGACCTTTCGCTCTGGCCGATCCCCAGGTATCCCCAATGCTGCATCG
>OKDF01000520.1_pt1 | contig 10560 bp, 10 predicted proteins | sample 1613721 | NCBI WGS metagenome assembly OKDF01 (sample SAMN04436873, study PRJEB24849) | human gut metagenome | biome: human gut; feature: NICU; material: stool | host: Homo sapiens | place: USA: Saint Louis, MO | collected 2011-09-21
AATCATGTTCAGCAAAGGCTTCCATGATTGTTAGAATCCCATCTTCATAGCTCACAAAGAAAATAATATTTGTTTATACCGTTTTTCTTTTATTTACTTTGCGAATGCCTTGTGAGAGAACTCTTATACATGCCCTGCCAACACTATGAATTGCACCACAAAATCTACAATTTATGTTATGGAACTTCCGATTGGAACTCCAGGCATAACCTGACTCCAACCAAAGGCTGCTCTCTTTGGGAGCTGTCTTTGGCTTCCCATATAAAACCATAATCATAAAAAGAAATCGTTGCCCCCTGACACTCACCTTTTTTTAACCATTCATCCATATCATAAAAATCTGTTGTGTCACTCATTGAATATCCGATACGGGATTGAACCGAAATTTCTTTGATACATTTTCCTGATACAACTTCAAAACGATTAAGTTTCATAACTGTCACCTTCTTATAGCTAAATACCGATTGCTTTAATTCTTTTCGGTTCCACCTTCTTGCCTTTCGGACAAAAAGTATCCCTTGCTTTCAGCTCGGTCAACTTGAATTTACCGCTGCGGTGCTATTTGTTCCACTAATAAAACTCTTTCATGCATTACAAATAAGGCTTTAAAGACTTAAAAACATTCAAATATCCATTTGCATACATATGTACACCATCAATAGCATACTCTGATTTCTGTTCACCATGTTCATCAACAAGGGCTTCATTACAATCAAGATAACGACAACCGTATTTTTCTGCTATTTCTTTTAATCGATGATTACATAATGTAAGATTTTCAGGAGTCCGGAGTTTCATCCATTGAATTGATTGTTCTGTCTGCCATGGCAGGTGAAGATTTGCAGGATAAAACGCCATGATAAAAATTTCCGCATCTGGAATACGGGATTTGATAATTTCCATGATTCTACAGATATTATCCATTAAATGTGACATCCACTGATTTCCAAATCGTTCTTTTGTAATATCATTAGTGCCGATATTGATAAATATCTTTGATGGTTCAAGGTCTAAAAGCAATGTATCGATATTTTCCAGAAACTCATCTGTATTCAATCCACCAACACCACGATTATATATCACTTGTTCGATACCCTGGCTTCGTGCAATTTCACAGATAGGAAACATTTCCATCAAGGATGATCCTGTAAAAAGAATTTGCCCTTTTAATGCTCCTTGGTTTAAATACCCGAAATTTCTGATTTTCATTCTTTGATTGTCGTCCACGATATTATTCCTTTCATTTGTCCTGTTGAATCCCAATTTTCTTAATTCTATAAACTTGAATTTTTTCAAATCATTAATTCCTGATTTCTGTACAGAGATTTATAAATCATCTGTTCTCTAATCTTGAAATCATCTCACAATATTGTCATTTTTCTCGTATGGCATCGGCTCCCCATTTTCCTTATGTAGGCGTCCTATTTTATCGCAGATTCTATCGTACAAATTATCATTCACATATGCAAGCTTTTCCATATCCACACTGTTCTCTGATATTTTCCCACTGTAGAATTTTTTGGCGTATGTTCCACATTCTTTTATGTAAGCCATTATTAAATTAATTTCTTGTTTCTCGGTTTCTGAAAAAACAGGTTGTTCGGTTAATTTTCCACTGATAAAATCACAAAAATAGGAATAGTCATCATCCCAGTTAATATTTCCATTGTCCTGGGCTTCACATCGGATCTTTTCTATTTCTCTTAATAATTCTCCCTGCAGATTATCTGCTTGTCCAGCTTGCGGAACATAATTTTTCCAAATATATTTACATTCATCAAAATACTGCTGCTCATACTCTTCGCATATGATCGCATCCATCGTCAAATTGCTTTTTCCTCTTTTTAATTTATCAAATAATCCCATAATTCACCTTGATATCTCTTTATCAATCTGTTTCATCTTTTTTATAGATTTCGCCGTCCCATGCATGATATCCAGCAATATATTCATAATCAGGATATTCATTTATTTTATATAATTTCATCCCCGTATCAGTTTTACAAATCAGAACATTTGAAATAGTATATTCCTTCAAATCAGATGACGCTACCGGAGAATATTTTATTTCATTTAAATATATTGCATCTCCGCATTCTATTGCCTGATTTTTATAACTTTTATTATGCAAAAATAAATATCCGCCGCTGATTATTATAAGCAATAGAACTATTACAACTGAAACAATTATAAGTATTCCTTTTCGATTTCTGTTTTCCATCATATTATCCTACTTCTATGGTGTTAATCCCAACCTCTCTGTTTTCTGCCCTTTTCAATCATAAATACTGTAGCCGTTAAAGTTTATATTGCATGAAGTTGCCATTATGTACAAATCCAAAATCCGTATATAATTTAACTCCCATATCAGACGCTGTAATCTGTATTGTTCCACAGCCATATTCCCTGGCGTCATCTATAACACGGGATAGCAGCTCCTTTGCAATACCTCTTCTTCTATATTCCGGATCAGTATACATACTGGACAACAATCCTATCTTTCCACTTGGGCATCCAAAATAGGGAGGCTTCTCCACAAATGACATTCCACTTGTTCCAATAATATTTCCCTCATCAAGGGCAAGCCAAGATACAAATGTTCCGTCCGCCATATGTCGAGTATAATGTTCGTTCAATGCAGGAACCAAATCTATCTCTTCTTTAGCCCCTTCTTCTCTAAGCTGATTTATCCTCATGTGAATAAACGTATTCAGTTCTTTTTCTGTAAGTCGTTTATATCTAATATCCATTTTCACGATCCCCTTATACAAACTTGAATTTGTGTTGCCTACAATTGGATTTCTTACAAAATATTGCATATATCCATTAGACTATGAACAACATAATCAGCCTTTTCAACCTCTTGTGTAACATTCCAATATTGACCAAATCCCTGTTTAATCCATATTGTATGCATCCCCAATAATTTGGCAGGGATTATATCATTATCTATTCTATCCCCAATCATAACTGCATTATTAGGTTTGCAATTACCTCTTTCTAAAGCTATTTCAAATATTTTCTTATCTGGTTTTGCAACACCTTCTTCTGCCGATGCAATAACTAAATCAATATACTGTAAGATTCCATGTTGTTCTAAGCGATCTTTTGTTCCCAGGGACTGATTTGCAATTATTCCTATTTTATATCTACCACTCAATATCTCAAGACACTCATAAGCATCACTGTACAATACTTCATCTTCTTTGTGCCACTTTGTTAAGTCAACACCTAACAATTTTGCAGTTTCCAAATCTCCTTTTTTGTTTTGTTTATAAAACTCCATTGCAGTTTCATAAACACTGCTATAAGTTGTATTAGCCAAATCAGCTATATCTTTCATTCTATGCTCATATGCGATGTGTTCATCTATTATCGTTGAGCCAACATCAAAAAACACCCATTCAATATTTTCAAACATTTACCTATTCTCCAAATCTCGATTGCCAACTTCATTAATACCATGATTCTACCATAATCACAATTATAATCCTACTTCATTCTTTTAAATTTCATTTACAGAAGTTATAATTAATTTACTTAGGAAATGCAGATTGAGTTTTGACATTACCCCATAGGCATCCATCCCTTAACCGGGAGTTCCATAACGTAAATTGCAGATTTTGTGGTGCAATTCACAGCGTTGATTGAGCATGTATAAGCGTCCTCTCACAAGTCATTCGTAACGTAAATGAAAGAAAAACGGTATAAACATAATATTTCGTTTATGCCGTTTTTCTTTTTCATTACATATAAAATCACGACTTGTGAAAGGACGCTTATAGCTGCCCTTCAGATTCTAAGAAAGCACCACAAAATCTGCGGCACTGCGTCCTTTAAACTCTGGGTGTTATTTCACCAATAAAGATTTTCCAGTCATCTCAGCCGGCTGCTCCATACCCATTAATTCAATGAGTGTAGGAATGATATCAGCTAAGCATCCGTTCTCTCTCAATTTATAAGATGGATCGGCATTTACTAAAATGAACGGTACCGGATTGGTTGTATGAGCAGTAAATGGTGCTCCTGTCTCATAATCAACTAACTGTTCAGCATTACCGTGGTCAGCGCAGATGAATAACTGTCCGTTTACTTCTTTGATGGCATCAACTGCTTTTCCAACACAGGTATCTACCGTCTCAACTGCTTTGATGGCAGCTTCTAAGATTCCTGTATGGCCGACCATATCCGGGTTTGCAAAGTTAATGACGATCACATCATATTTTTCAGAACGGATTGCTGCACATAACTTGTCACAAACTTCCGGTGCGCTCATCTCTGGCTGTAAATCATAAGTTGCAACCTTTGGAGATTTTACTAAAATTCTGTCCTCTCCCTCATTTGGTTCTTCTACACCACCATTAAAGAAAAATGTTACATGAGCATATTTCTCTGTCTCTGCGATTCTTGCCTGCTTCATACCGTGTGCTGCAAGATATTCGCCAAATGTATTTTTCAGTTCTACTTTCTTGAATGCAACTTCTTTGTTTGGAATGGTTGCGTCATATTCTGTGAAGCAGATATAAGCAACATTCTTTCTTGCGCCTCTCTCGAAACCATCAAACTCATCCATGCAGAATGCTCTTGTGAGCTCACGTGCACGGTCCGGACGGAAATTGAAGAAAATAACTGTGTCCTTATCTTTGATCGTAGCAACCGGTTTTCCATTCTCTGTAATGGCTGTTGGAACGAAGAACTCATCTGTCACATCTTTTGCGTAGGAAGCGTCCATTGCTGCAACTGCACTCTCTGCCTGCTCGCCCTCTCCTTTTGTGAGAACATTGTATGCTTTTTCTACACGATCCCATCTGTTATCACGATCCATAGCATAGTAACGTCCAGAGATAGAAGCAATCTTACCAACACCAAGTTCTGCCATCTTTGCTTCCAGTGCCTCGATAAATCCTTTTCCGGAAGTAGGTGCTGTATCACGTCCGTCTAAGAAACAGTGTACATAGACATTCTTGATTCCCTCTCTCTTGGCGAGTTCGAGTAAACCATAAACATGTGTGATATGGCTGTGGACACCACCATCAGAAAGAAGTCCATATAAATGAAGATCAGAATTATTTTTCTTCACGTTCTCCATTCCGTCTAATAAAGCCTGATTTTTGAAGAAATCACCATCGTTGATCTCTTTTGTGATTCTTGTGAGCTCCTGATATACAATTCTTCCTGCGCCCATGTTCATATGTCCAACTTCAGAGTTACCCATCTGTCCATCCGGAAGACCTACAGCGAGACCGCTGGCATTTCCTTTTACAAACGGATATTCTTTCATTAACTGATCCATGACAGGTGTTTTTGCCTGTGCAACAGCGTTTCCGTCTGTTCTGTCATTTAAACCGTATCCATCTAAAATCATTAATACAGTAGGTTTTTTGCTCATGTTCTTATCCTCTCTTCTTCTTAAACTTTGAGGTGTCTGTACGACACATATCTCATTTATCTATAGGAAACCACAGATTTAGAATCTGCAGTCACTATTCCAAAATTAAATTACCGGTCTTCTCTCAGGTTACCGACAATATCAATCGCGTCCCCCTCATTATCAGCCATCCCGATAATATCTGTCTGGCTTGTATCAGAGTCATATAAAATCTCTCCTGCCAGATAGTCATCTGCACTTTTATGATAAACCACCCCGTCCACATCAATTCCGATATCTGCGGAAATAGAAGCCAGATATTCATAAAAATCTGATCGTTCTTCCGGTTCTGTAAGAATCCTTGTTGTAAGATTCTGCTGTATACAAGGGATAAAAGAAAGTTTTACTGTTCCATCCTCTGTAATGGTAACTTTTGACAGTGTTGTATACAATGTTCCGGTGGAAAACCAGAAATTTCCAAGACTATATGCAATTGGAACATCCCCCACAAAGGCAGCGCCCTGTAGCCGGTGTGGATGTCCTCCTATGATCACGTCTGCTCCTGCCTGTGCGATCTGTTCTGCCAGATGCCGCTGTGACTGATCCGGATAAAGCATCCCCTCTGTTCCCCAGTGCACTTCTGCGATCACATAGTCGCTGTTTTGTGCTGCCTCCTCTACTATTTTTAAAAATTTTTCCGGATGTAACGCTTTCAAAACACCCGGTTCCGTTTCGGTTGCAGCCTTTGTATACTGTTTGGAACGCTCAATCTGTGTTGCCGATACAAAGGCAACTTTACGTCCATTCATCACATAATAAATAATTTTCGATGCATCTTTGAGATTTCTTCCGGCACCCGAATAAGGAATGCCCTCCTGATCCAATACATCTAGCGTGGAAAGTAATCCTTTTTTCCCATAATCATAGACATGATTATTCGCCAGTGTCACTGTGTCGGTTCCAAATATTTCCAATAATTCTGCTTTCTGCGGGTCGGCACGAAATGTGTAAGCTTTGCCGTAAACTGATGTTGCCCCTTTTTTATTTACGTAGGTAAATTCATTATTCATGATCATCACATCTACGCCCTGCATCTGCGCAAGTAAATCTTCTGAAAAGCAATCCCGCAACCCATCCGGCTGTTCTTTCATATACTCGGTTGTATACCAGTTCTCTGCGAAATTAATATCACCGGCGAATCCAAATACCATTTCCGAGGCAGCCGCTGTCTGCATCCAATATACGTTTTCCAGTTCATGCTGTCCAAATCCACTGTCCCTGCAATATAGCAGCCACAGCACATGGATAGAATTTCCGGTTTCCTCATACCAGACATCTGGGTCATTCCCGCCATCCAGCACATCAAATGCAATGTGTATCACTGCATCCCTGCCATACTGCGCATAAAACCACATCAAAAATGATTCATCCACCGTACAGCCTGCAAGCATATCTTTCGGAGCATACTGTAAAATCACAGTAAATGCATCTGTCAGATCCTCAATCTCTATTTTCGGTATATCACTCTGCTCCAGCGAAACTGTCTTTTCCCCAGAACGCATACTCTGTACTGTTGTCTCGCCGATAGCTTTATCGGACACTTTCCGGTCATTCTTACAGCAGATCATCCATAAAAAAGCAGCAAATACTGTCACTACAAGTGCATACATTATCTTTCTGCACTTTCCAGACATCTTGTTTCTCCATCGTAAAATATTATTTTTCACTTACCGATAGAATTATAACTTATTTAAAACGGGTTTTCTACCACTTCTGATAAAAAACCCGTTCGCTTATAAACTTACTTTGTAAATTTTCAAACCTGCCAAACAGGTGTCTATTTTCCTACAAATGAAGTTTTATTTGTAATTAACGATCTTACCGAAGTCAGCTTTTAAGGAAGCTCCACCTACTAAACCACCATCGATATCCGGCTGTGCAAATAATTCTGCTGCATTACCTGCATTTACAGATCCACCGTACTGGATACGGACTGCCTCAGCTGTGTCTGTTCCGTATACTTCTGCGATGCACTCACGGATTGCTTTACAAACTTCTTCAGCCTGCTCGGTTGTAGCTGTCTTACCTGTTCCGATTGCCCAGATTGGCTCGTAAGCGATTACCATGGAAGCAACCTGCTCTGCTGTTACGTCTTTCAGATCGGATTTGATCTGTAAACGGATCCAGTCCAGAGTGATTCCCATCTCTCTCTGCTCTAACGTCTCGCCACAGCAAAGGATTGGTGTAAGTCCTTTTTCGAAAGCCTTTAATACTTTTTTATTTAATAAAACATCATCTTCTTTGAAGTAATCACGTCTCTCAGAGTGTCCTAATACAACATATTTTACGCCTGCGTCTACTAACATCTCTGCGGAGATTTCTCCTGTATATGCACCTTTTTCTTCGAAGTACATATTCTCAGCTCCAACTGCTACGTTGGTTCCTTTTACTGCCTCTACAACCGGAACGATATCAATTGCAGGTACACAGTAAACAACTTCTACGTCATCACTTACTACAAGTGGTTTTAACTCTTCTACTAATTTTACAGCCTGGCTTGGAGTCATGTTCATTTTCCAGTTTCCGGCTACGATTTTCTTTCTTGCCATTATATCTTTCCTTCTTTCATGAATGTATAATATTACACGGATGCTCGAAAACTCTACGAGTTTCCTCGCGCGCGTTGCGCTTTCAAATAAGTAAGCAATCATGTGCATGCATGCAAGCATGCGCACAAGATTACTTACTTATTCTCAATCCGCTGGAATCACGTCTATTTATCGTTTGCAGCTGCAACGCCTGGTAATTCTTTACCCTCTAAGAATTCAAGAGAAGCTCCACCACCAGTAGAAATGTGTGTCATCTTGTCACCGAATCCTAACTGGTTCACTGCTGCTGCGGAATCACCACCACCGATGATTGTTGTAGCATCTGTATCTGCTAAAGCTTTTGCTACAGCGATTGTACCTGCTGCAAGTGTTGGGTTCTCAAATACACCCATAGGTCCGTTCCAAACAACTGTTTTAGCTGTCTTAACAGCATCTGCGAAAAGAGCCTGAGTCTTAGGTCCGATATCACATCCCTCACGGTCAGCCGGCATTTTGTCAGCATCATAAACTTCTACTTCAACCGGAGCATCGATTGGGTTAGGGAAATCTTTGATTGTTACAGCGTCAACCGGTAATAATAATTTTTTACCAAGTTTCTCAGCTTTCTCCATCATTTCTTTACAATAATCAAGCTTGCTGTCGTCTACTAAAGATAAACCAATCTCATATCCCTGCGCTTTTAAGAATGTGTAAGCCATACCACCACCGATGATAAGAGTATCACATTTTTCAAGTAAGTTAGAGATAACATTTAATTTATCAGCAACTTTTGCACCGCCAAGGATTGCAACGAAAGGTCTTACCGGATTCTCAACTGCATTTCCTAAGAAGTCGATCTCTTTCTGCATTAAGTAACCAACAACTGCTGTGTCTACTAACTGTGCAACACCTACGTTAGAGCAGTGTGCTCTGTGGGCTGTACCGAATGCATCGTTTACGAATACATCACAGATAGAAGCGAGGTCTTTGGAGAATGCCTCTCCGTTCTTTGTCTCTTCCGGTCTGAAACGTGTATTCTCAAGTAAAATAACTTCGCCGTCTTTCATAGCTTCTACTGCTGCTCTTGCGTTTGGTCCGACTACTTCCGGATCAGCTACGAATTTTACTTCCTGTCCTAATAACTCAGAAAGTCTTACTGCTACAGGAGCGAGTGTTTTTGTTAATTTGTCTTCTTCTGTTTTTACTTTTCCTAAGTGAGAGCAGAGAATTACTTTTCCGCCGTCAGCGATTAATTTCTTAATAGTAGGAAGAGCTGCAACAAGACGGTTCTCGTCTGTGATCTTTCCATCTTTCAAAGGTACATTGAAGTCACATCTACAAAGTACACGAAGTCCTTTAACATTGATATCATCTACGGATTTTTTATTTAATGACATATTAAGTAGTCTCCTTTATTTTTATTCAATAGCAAAAAGGAGCCCGGTCCAAAAAGACCGGACCCCTTTGCTGAGTCTTATCTGCACTCTGGCAGCCTGTCGCTTAAAAAAGTAGTCTACCGTGCAGTGATTGTACGTTCTGATTATGCTAACTCAGAGAAGTATTTGATTGTACGAACCATCTGAGATGTGTAGCTGTTCTCGTTATCATACCAAGAAACAACCTGTACTTCGTACTGATCATCAGATACCTGGTTAACCATTGTCTGTGTAGCGTCGAATAAAGAACCAAATCTCATTCCAACGATATCAGAAGATACGATTTCGTCTTCGTTGTATCCGAAAGACTCGTTAGCTGCTGCTTTCATAGCTGCATTGATATCTTCTTTTGTAACACCAGCTTTTTTAACAACTGCTGTTAAAATTGTTGTAGAACCTGTTGGGGTTGGTACACGCTGTGCAGATCCGATTAATTTTCCGTTTAATTCTGGGATAACTAATCCGATAGCTTTTGCAGCACCTGTGCTGTTAGGAACGATGTTAACTGCTGCTGCACGGGATCTTCTTAAATCACCTTTTCTCTGTGGTCCGTCAAGAGTCATCTGATCACCTGTGTAAGCATGGATTGTTACCATGATACCAGACTGGATTGGTGCATATTTGTTTAATGCATCAGCCATAGGTGCTAAGCAGTTTGTTGTACAGGAAGCTGCAGAAATAATTGTATCTGTTGGTTTTAATGTCTCATGGTTTGTGTTGTAAACGATTGTTGGAAGATCGTTACCAGCTGGAGCGGAGATAACAACTTTTCTTGCACCTGCATTGATATGAGCCTGAGCTTTCTCTTTGCTTGTGTAGAATCCAGAACACTCTAATACAACGTCAACTTTTAATTCACCCCATGGGCAGTTGTTTGCATCTGGGAATGCGTAAATTTTGATTTCTTTTCCGCAAACGATGATAGAATCATCTGTGTAAGATACTTCATCAGCGTGCTCATATTTTCCCTGAGAAGAATCATATTTTAACAAGTGTGCTAACATTTTAGGGCTTGTTAAATCATTGATTGCTACTACTTCATATCCTTCTGCTCCGAACATCTGTCTGAAAGCAAGACGACCAATACGGCCAAATCCATTAATTGCTACTCTTACTAGAGATGCAGATCGGAAGAGCGGTTCAGCAGGAATGCCGAGACCGATCTCGT
>OKDF01000521.1_pt1 | contig 10538 bp, 10 predicted proteins | sample 1613721 | NCBI WGS metagenome assembly OKDF01 (sample SAMN04436873, study PRJEB24849) | human gut metagenome | biome: human gut; feature: NICU; material: stool | host: Homo sapiens | place: USA: Saint Louis, MO | collected 2011-09-21
ATGCCGATGGACCCGCCGGTCGTCAGGCAGGTGGCAATCAGTCCGAGAAGTGGGATTACTGGAGTCCATTCTATGGGATTAATAATTGGGTGAGAAATCGTAGAAACAAGTGTCACACCGAGAATAAAAAGCAAGCCCGTCATGCCTGTCCCCACCAGCACGCCACCGAGCACCATACCCGCGTTGATAAGTACATTCCTAGGTTGTGCGTTCATAAAAGTCCTCTCGTGGATGAAAAAAGTCCCCTCTCAGGGTAACTGAGAGTTCTGTTAAGGCGGTTGTCACTTATTCCGTCTAAATACCGTCAACGGCCCAACTTAGGATGGCCTTACCTGCAGATTTAGCTGAAACTCCTTGCCCATTGATACATAAAATGAGGCCCCTTCTCGGTAGGCTAATCACATGCCTGATAACACTGTGACTACCCGCACAGACTCATCCTCCCCGGTGCTGCGCATTGCAGTTTATTCTGATCGCCCACAATTGCGAGAGGACGTACATTCAGCATTCGGCACTTCTTCTATTTCCGCAGATCTGCCCCCCGTTGAATTGGTCGATTTCGCCACTGGTCCGGCACTCATCCGTGCCCTTCACAACCAGGAAATCGATCTCTGCCTTCTCGATGGCGAAGCCGCCCCACTCGGTGGAATGGGCCTGAGTTACCAAATTAATGCCGAAGTGGAGGATCACCCGCCGCTTCTCGTTCTCCTGCAACGACGTGACGATGCATGGCTGTCTACATGGAGCAAGGCGGATGCTGTCTACCTTCTCCCCGTTGATCCCATCGATCTACCCCTCGCTGCGGCGAATCTCCTCCGCCCGGGTAAGTAGCCAGAGCTTTTCGATCTGCTGCCCAGGTACGGACCTCTTATCTCCTTAACTAACACTCACGTGTGAGAGGAAACCGACGTGTCGTATTACATTCCCATTCTGGCAATGGTGATCATTGCAGCGCTGTTTGTGCTGGTGATGGTAGGCGCCTCAGTCATCATCGGCCCCCACCGCTACAACAAATCCAAGTATGACGTCTACGAGTGCGGTGTGGACGCACTGGACCGCCCCGAAAACGGGGGCCGCATGTCCCTCAAGTACTTCACCATCGCCATGATGTTCCTCATCTTCGACGTTGAAACCATCTTCTTGTTCCCCTGGGCAATCGCCTTCGACAAGATGGGCTGGTTCCTCCTCGTAGAGATGCTCCTGTTCGTGGCCACCCTCTTGGTTGCCTACATCTACGTGTGGCGCCGGGGAGGACTGAACTGGGAATAAACCACGCCCTGCTTTTCACTATCTACCCAATTAAGTGACTGGAATTCGAAATGGGAATTGAAGACAAACTTTCAGGTGGCTTCGTAACCACCACCACAGAATGGCTGTTTGGCCTCACCCGCGAGTGGTCAGTCTGGCCCGTCACCTTCGGCCTCGCCTGCTGTGCATTTGAGATGATGTCCTACGCAGGCCCGCGTTTCGACGCCTCCCGTTGGGGACAGGAAGTGTTCCGCGCTTCCCCACGCCAATCTGACCTCATGATCATCTCCGGCCGCGTGAGCCAGAAGATGGCCCCCATCATGCGCCGCGTGTACGACCAGATGCCTGACCCCAAGTGGGTTATCGCCATGGGTGCGTGCTCCTCCTCCGGCGGCGTGTTCAACAACTACGCCATCGTGCAGGGTGCCGACCATATCGTGCCGGTAGACCTCTACATTCCCGGCTGCCCGCCGCGCCCCGACATGCTGATCGACGCCTCCTTCAAGCTGCGCGCCATGATCGCCAAGAAGACTCAACTCGGTGAAAAGCACATCATCGCCGACGAGCAGGCTAAGGAAGCCGCTGCTCTCGCCGGTGAAGTTCGTGTCGCCGAAGAGAAACTCATCCGGATGAAGAAGAAGTAAGAAGGGAGGAGCGCATGACTGACAACCCCCAGAACACTGAAGACCAGACCGACGTGGCAGGTACCCCAAACTCTGCAGCCAGCTGGACACCCTTCGCAGCGAAGCAAGGTATGTGGTCTGATGGAACCGGAGATACCTCCGGCTTTTCGCGTATCGTGCGTCTGCCTGATCGTATCGTTCCTCTCTCCCGTCCCTTCGGCGGAGAGCTCGACGCGATTTTTGACCGCCTATTTGAGCTGGTCCCCGAAGTTGCTGACTCCCCCGTCACCAACTTCACCGACATGCCTACCATCTACATCCCGCGCGAACACCTGCTGAAGACCATGCAGGCGCTGCGTGACGATGCAGAACTGCGCTACGAAGTGTGCTCCTCAGTTTCCGGCGTACACTACCCCGCGGAACAGGATGCCGAGCTCCACAGCGTTTACCACCTGCTCTCTATGACCTACAACCGCCGCCTGCGGGTCGAGGTCGTCTGCCCTGAATTCGAACCCCATATTCCCTCCGTGGTCACCGTTTACCCCATGGTGAACTACCACGAGCGCGAAACCTGGGACATGTTCGGAATTATCTTTGACGGACATCCCGGCCTTACCCGCATCCTCATGCCAGACGATTGGCAAGGCCACCCGCAGCGGAAGGACTACCAGCTCGGTGGTATCCCGGTCGAATTCCACGGCACTGAAGTGCCGCCGGTGGAACAACGGAGGAGTTACCGCTAATGACTGCCCCTGAAAAGAACTTCACCTCGCCGACGGGCGTAACGTCTGTCGAACAGCTCTTTGAAACCGACCCGGACACGGTCGAGCTCACTGCCGAAGGTGGCGACTGGCAGGAGATCGTCGATCGCCAAATCCAGGAACAAAGCAGCCGCATGATCATCAACATGGGTCCTGCTCACCCCTCGACCCACGGTGTTATGCGCCTGTGCCTGGAACTGGACGGCGACATCGTCACCAACCTCCGCCCGGCTATTGGCTACCTGCATACCGGCATCGAGAAAACCTGCGAAGCCCGCACCTGGACCCAGGGCTCTACCCTGGTCACCCGTGCCGACTACGTGGCACCCCTCTTCAACGAAGCCGTCTACGTTATGGCTGTCGAAGAAATCCTCGGCGTCACCGACAAAATCCCAGAGCGCGCCAACATCATTCGCGTGCTCATGCTGGAACTCAACCGCATCGCTTCCCACCTGGTCGCCATTGGCACCGGCGGTAACGAGCTCGGTGGTGTGACACTGCTGACCAACGGCCTCCGTGACCGTGAAATGATCCTCGACTTCTTCGAGGCCATCTCCGGTCTGCGCATGAACCACGCGTTCCTGCGCCCTGGTGGTGTCGCCAATGACCTGCCCGATTACGGTATGGACAAGCTGGATGAGACCCTCGACTGGCTAGAGGCTCGACTTCCCGACTTCGACAAGATGTGCAACGACAACCCCATCTTGAAGAAGCGCATGCTCGGCATCAGCTACCTCGACCTCACCGGTTGTATGGCACTCGGCGTCACCGGCCCCCGCCTACGCGCCGCTGGTGCGGAATGGGACCTCCGGAAGAAGCAGCCCCACCTCGGATACGAAACCTACGACTTCGACATTCCGGTGTGGAACACCTGCGATGCCTACGGCGCCTTCCGTGTTCGCCTCGCCGAAATGTACGAATCCCTGAAGATCTGCCGCCAGTGCCGTGACCGTCTCGCCGACACGCAGGGCCAGCCCTTCATGATTGAAGATCCGAAGATCTCGCGCCCCGCCAAGCTCGCCGTATACAACGATGGCCAAGGCAACTCCTTCGAACACGTGCGCAAGATTATGGGTGAAGACATGGAAGCCCTCATCCACCACTTCAAACTGGTGACCGAAGGCATCAAGGTTCCAGCCGGACAGGCCTACGTTGCCACCGAGAGCCCCAAGGGCGAACTTGCTTGCCACGTTGTGTCTGATGGCGGAACTCATCCCTACCGTGTCCACCTGCGTGACCCTGGATTCCACCACCTGCAGGCCCTCCCCGCCATGTGTGAGGGCGGCATGCTGTCCGATATCGTCGTCGCGGTCGGTAGTATCGACCCCGTTCTGGGAGGTGTTGACCGGTGATTGAAGCCCACTTTGTCTCCAAGTTCGACGATGCTGATGCTGTCGACATGAGCGACACCACTACCAGCATCACCGAAGAAAATATCAAGGAACTGCAGATCCTGGCTGATCGCTACCCGCACGCCCAATCTGCCATCATTCCTATGCTGCACCTCGTGCAGAGCATCGACGGAAAGGTTAGCGGCGAAGGCGTCCGCCACATTGCCCGCATCCTGGATATCCCCGAAGCTGTTGTGCTGGGTGTCGTTACCTTCTACACCATGTTCCACAAGGACGAGGTCGGCAAGCATCTTATCGGGGTCTGCACCACCTCCCTGTGCGCAGTGATGGGTGGCGACCTCGTCTACGAAACCGTCCGCAAGCACCTCGGCCTCGATGGCGAAGGAACAACTGAAGATGGCGCTTTCACACTCGAACGTGTGGAATGCAACGCCGCCTGCGACTTCGCCCCTGTCATGATGCTGAACTGGGAGTACATGGACAACATGACTCCTCGTAAGGCTGTTGAGATCCTCGACAAGCTGCGTAATGACGAAGAAGTTCACTCCACCCGTGGTCCGCAGATCACCTCGTGGCGTGACAACGAACGCGTCCTCGCTGGCTTCAACGATGGTCGCAGCGACGAAGGCCCCGCAGCCGGCCCCGCCTCTTTGGCAGGCTGGCGCATTGCCTACGACGTGAAGGAAGGTGAGTAACGTGTCGAACGAACTCCTTACTCCCATCCTCTCCGCACACTGGGGCGATGAAACGCCGTGGAAGCTGGAGAGCTACAAGTCCCACGAAGGATACGACGCACTTCGTAAGGCCCTAAGCATGGAACCCGCCGAGGTTCTCAGCCTAGTGAAGGATTCTGGACTCCGCGGACGCGGCGGTGCAGGCTTCCCAACCGGCATGAAGTGGTCCTTCGTTCCGCAGAACAACCCCAAGCCCAAGTACCTCGTCGTCAATGGTGACGAGTCCGAGCCTGGTACCTGCAAAGACATGCCCCTCATCATGGCCAGCCCCCACACCCTGGTAGAAGGCGCACTCATCGCCTGCTACGCATTCGGTGCCGAGCAAGCCTTCATCTACCTCCGCGGTGAAGTAGCCCAGGTAGCACGTCGCCTCCAGCAGGCCATCCAGGAAGCGTACGATGCCGGCTTGGCCGGTGACGACGTCCTCGGTACCGGCAAGCGCCTCCACGTTATGGTTCACTCCGGCGCCGGCGCTTACATCTGTGGTGAGGAAACAGCCCTCCTCAACTCGCTGGAAGGCAAGCGTGGACACCCGCGTCTGCGCCCACCGTTCCCGGCAGTGGAAGGCCTCTACGCCTCTCCCACTGTTATTAACAATGTCGAGTCCATCTCTTCTGTTCCCGCGATTGTCCGCAAAGGCGCCGAATGGTACAGCTCGATGGGTACCGAAAAGTCCAAGGGTGCCACCATATACTCGCTGTCCGGACATGTAAAAAACCCCGGCCAGTACGAAGCCCCGCTGGGCATCACCCTACGTGAACTGCTTGAGCTGTCGGGCGGTATGCGTGATGGACACCAACTGAAGTTCTGGACCCCGGGTGGTTCCTCCACCCCCATCCTCACCGCGGAACACCTTGACGTTCCACTGGATTACGAGGGGGTGGCTGGTGCCGGCTCCATGCTGGGCACTAAAGCTCTCCAGATCTTCGACGAGACTACCTCAGTAGTCCGCACCACCACTCGTTTTATCGAGTTCTACAAGCACGAATCTTGTGGCAAGTGCACCCCCTGCCGTGAAGGCACCTGGTGGCTCGTGCAGCTGCTGCAGCGCCTCGAGCGCGGCGAAGGCAAGCCGGGCGATGTCGACAAGTTGCTGAGTATTGCCGGGAATATCGGCGGCAAGTCCTTCTGCGCCCTCGCAGATGGTGCTGTCGCCTGTGTCACCAGCGCCGTCAAGCACTTCCGTGAGGAGTTTGAGGCCGGTTACACCACCCCCGCTTGGGAGCTCCTGCCCTACGAGGCCAGTGCGCTCTTTAGTGATGAGGAGAAGGTTCAATGAGCGATAACACCTCGACCTCTGCCCAGGACAACCTCGTAACCCTGGAAATTGACGGTCGGTCCGTATCCGTTCCCAAGGGAACTATGGTCATCCGAGCTGCTGAAAAGCTCGGTATCCGTATCCCCAGATTCTGCGACCACCCGCTACTCGACCCGGTAGGCGCCTGCCGCCAATGCATGGTCGAAGTACCTGACGCTGGTAACGGACGCGGTTTCCCGAAGCCCCAGGCCTCCTGCTCGCTGGCAGTGGCCGAAGGCATGGTTGTGAAGACCCAAGCATCCTCCATGCTGGCCAAAGAGGCCCAGCGTGGCATCATGGAGCTCCTCCTCATCAACCACCCGTTGGACTGCCCCATCTGTGACAAAGGTGGTGAGTGCCCGCTGCAGAACCAGGCCATGTCCGATGGCCAGGCGGAAACCCGCTTCGACTGCGACAAGCGCCACTTCCCCACCCCGTTGCCGCTGGTCAGCAACATCCTCCTCGACCGCGAACGCTGTGTGCTCTGCACCCGCTGCACCCGCTTCTCTGAGCAGGTCTCCGGCGACCGCTGCATTGCACTGGCCGAACGCGGTGCCCGCCAGCAAGTCTCCTCTGTGCCCGAGTCCGACGCCGGCTCCTACTTCGCCGGCAACACCGTGCAGATCTGCCCGGTGGGTGCTCTGACCAGTGCTGATTACCGCTTCCAGGCACGCCCGTTCGACCTCGTCTCCACCGACACCACCTGTGAACACTGTGCAGGCGGCTGCGCCCTCCGCGTAGACCACCGTCACAGCAAGATCACTCGTCGCCTGGCCGGTGAAGACGCCGACGTCAACCTCGAGTGGAACTGCGACAAGGGCCGCTATGGCTTCCGCTACGGCACCCTCGCAGACCGTATCACCACCCCGCTGGTACGCCGCGATGGACAGCTCGTTGAGACCTCCTGGCCGGAAGCACTCTCCATCGTCGTCGCCGGTCTCAAAGCCGCTGGCTCTTCTCTCGGCGTTCTACCGGGAGCCTCCAGCACGGTGGAAAACACCTACGCCTACGCCGCCTTCGCCCGTAACGTCGCCGGAACCGAAAACATCGACTTCCGCTCCGACAAGGGCACCGCGGAAGAAGCCGCCTTCCTCACCCAGTACGTGGCGGGTACCTCACTTGAGAACAACGTCACCTACCAGGCACTTGATGAAGCGAAGAAGATCGTGCTGGTCTCCTTCGATCCGGAAGACGAAGCCGGTAACCTCTTCCTGCGGCTGCGCCGTGCAGTCCGCAAGAGGGGACTGCAGGTCGTTTCCATCGCCAGCCACCGCACCATCGGCACCGACAAACTCAACGCTGAGGTTGTCACGTGCCGCCCCGGTGAAGAAGCAGACGCTCTCGCACAGCTTGACGGTCTCGACAGCGACACCATTATTCTGGTGGGAGCCCGCGCCGCTGGTTCCGCCGGAACCTTTAGCGCCGTCGTTGCAGCCGCAGAAAAGTCCGGAGCCCGCTTCGCCTGGGTGCCGCTGCACGCTGGCGACCGTGGTGCACTAGAAGCCGGCTGCCTCCCTGCAGCCGGAGGACACTCCACCAAGGCCATGCTGAAAGCTGCTGTCGCTGGCGAACTGCAGGCTCTCCTGCTCGGTGCTCTGGACGAACGCGACTTCGTCGACGTCCAGCTGCTTCACCAGGCAGCTACCACCGCCTTTACCGTCCAGCTGGCACAACGCCGCAGCGCCCTCAGCGCCTGCGCCGACGTCGTCCTCCCCGTCAGCCTCATCTCCGAGGTCAAGGGGCACTTCCTCAACTGGGAAGCACGGTGGCGTAGGGTCCAGCCGCTGACAGGTGTGCCCGTCACCACCATGTCAGACCGCCGCATCCTCGGCACCATTGCCAAGGCAATGGGAACCAGCCTGCAGATTCCCGCCAGCTCGCAGGTAGCTGACCTCCTGCAAGCAGCTGCCACCGGTGCTGTCGGTGGTTCCATGCCGGCAGTCTCCACCACCGCTACCTCTGGCCTGGTGCTCGACAGCTGGCGTGAACTCATGGGAGACTCCGCTGCTCTTGACGGAACCATCTTCAAGGGAAGTGACCACCGTCGCGGCCAACTGCGCGTCAGCCCGGCCACGGCCACGGCCTACGGCCTCACCGCTGGTGGCGCTGCCACCGTCTCCGCCTCACAGGGATCTCTCACACTCCCCGTCTCCGTCGTCGAAGAGATGGCAGACGACGTGGTGTGGGTTCCCAGTAATGTTCCCGGTAACCCGCTTGCGGTGACCGGTGCAGTACCTGGCGATCAGGTCACTGTGGTTCCGTCAGACGATGCTCACAACGTTCGAATGGAGGTGTCATCCCGTGTCTGAAAGCACTATCGGCGTGTGGGGTGACCCATGGTGGCTCATCCTTGTGAAGGCCATCGTGATCTTTTGTATTCCCCTGCTCTTCGCAATCTTCTGTGTGTGGTTCGAACGCCGTATCCTGGCATTCCTCCAGCAGCGCGTCGGCCCCCACATGGCAGGTCCGCTAGGTCTCTTGCAGCCCTTCTCGGACGGCATCAAGACCCTCATGAAAGAAGACTTCTCGCCGGCCAACGTCGACAAGTTCGTCTTCACTTTGGCCCCGATGCTCACCGGTATCGCCGCTTTCACCACCTGGTCCGTCATCCCTCTGGGTGGACGGGTCTCCATCGGTGGTCACTATACCCAGCTGCAGCTCGGTGACCTCCCAGTCGCAGTGCTATTCATCTTGGCCATCGCCTCGATCGGCACCTACGGCATCGTCCTCGCTGGTTGGGCGTCAACCTCCCGCTACTCCCTACTGGGAGGTCTGCGCTCTGCCGCACAGATGATCTCCTACGAGGTCTCTATGGGTCTTGCTGTGGTGTCCGTCGTCCTGGCCAGCCGCACCATGTCCACCGTGGGCATCGTCGAGCACCAGGCCAACACCCTGACCCTGTTCGGCTGGGACTCCCCCTTCCCCGCTCACAACTTCATCCTGCTTGCCCCTGCCTTCTGCATCTACGTGGTAGCCATGCTGGCAGAAGCCAACCGCGCCCCGTTCGATATGCCGGAATGTGAATCCGAACTAGTTGGTGGTTACTCCACCGACTACTCGGGCTTCCGCTTCGCTCTCTTCTACCTGGGCGAATACATGAACATGGCAACGCTGTCCGCCATCTGCGCAACCCTCTTCCTCGGTGGGTTCAACGCACCGTGGCCGTTCAACAATACCGCCATCGACGGCGGCTGGTGGGGCCTCCTCTGGTTCCTCATCAAGGTCGTCCTTGGTCTCTTCTTCTTCATCTGGGTCCGCGGTACCGTCCCGCGTTACCGCTACGACCAACTGATGTCCATCGGTTGGAAGACCCTCCTGCCGCTCTCGCTCGGCTGGCTGGTCGTCGTAGGTATCTACCAGAAGGCTCGCGCTATGGCAGAACCCGGCTCCTGGTTGACTGATGACGCCACCGCCATTGGTGTGGTACTGATCTACGCCGCTATCGCAGCTCTCGTGCTGTACCTGCAGCGTCACCCAATCGACAAGATCATCACCGATGCCACCCCGCCCGTTGTTGATCCCGTTACTGCCCACTACCCGCTGCCGGTGCTCAAGGATGCCCCCGCTGCTGCCGGCGCACAGCGGAAGGAGGAACTGTCATGAGTGTCTTCTCGCGCTGGGCGGGCCTTGGAGTGACCTTCCGGACGATGTTCCGCAAGAAGTTCACGGAGGAATACCCGCTAAAGCCGAAGGTCACAGAGCCCCGCTTCCACGGTCGTCACCAGCTCAACCGCTGGCCCGATGGTCTCGAAAAGTGTGTCGGTTGCGAACTGTGTGCCTGGGCATGCCCAGCTGATGCTATTCGTGTGGAAGCTGCAGAGAACACCGAGGATGAGCGCTACTCCCCCGGTGAACGCTACGGTGCCATCTACGAAATCAACTACCTGCGCTGCATCTTCTGCGGCATGTGCATCGAAGCATGCCCGACGCGCGCACTGACCATGACCAATGACTTCGAACTGGCTAACGCCTCCCGCGAAGCATTGATCTACGGCAAGGACAAGCTCCTTGCCCCGCTGGAAGACGGCATGGAGATGCCTCCGCACCCCCGTCGCCTTGCAGACAACGAAAAGGGATACTTCTTGGGCCTGCCTCTGCACGCAGACTCACGTGAATCGAAGCAATTGGAGGAAGGATAATCATGGCGTTTTCCATCGCTTCTTCCGCCACCGTTGCTCCGATGATGACGCTTGCCGCTGGTAACTCCAGCGCCGGTCACATCTTCGGACAGGTCCTCTCCTGGATCCTGGCCATCATTATTGTGGCTGCTGCACTCGGTATGGTGCTGTCCCGCAAACTCATTCACTCCGCCCTATCCCTCCTGCTGGTGATGGTCGGTATGGCAATCGAATACGCCATTCTCAATGCGCCATTCGTGTTTGTCGTCCAGATCGTTGTCTACGCAGGCGCCATCATGGTGATGTTCCTCTTCATCGTGATGATGGTCGGTGCGAATGCAGATGCCGAAGAGGGCGACCCCATCCCCGGTCAGCGGATAGCGGCCATCATCATGGCACTGGCGG
>OKDF01000527.1_pt1 | contig 10246 bp, 7 predicted proteins | sample 1613721 | NCBI WGS metagenome assembly OKDF01 (sample SAMN04436873, study PRJEB24849) | human gut metagenome | biome: human gut; feature: NICU; material: stool | host: Homo sapiens | place: USA: Saint Louis, MO | collected 2011-09-21
CATCCTGCCGGATGGGCTTTTTGCGTTTCTGTCGTCCGGCCAGCGTGCCGGTATGTCTCCCCGGTGGCGCTGCGCTTACCGGGGCTACGGATCCGACACGGGGCTACGTCCCTGTGGCCGGACAAAGTGCGCAGCACCGCCTTTATTGCTTCGCAAAATAGCGTGACGAATGCTTGTGGCATGGTCAACCGGATAGTGAATTTACCGGATGATACAAGTCGGAAAATAATTATCAGCAGCTACGATTAATATTATTTCTTTATTTCAGCGCCATTATATTGTGTCCCGGTAAAATAATGATACGGCCTCTTCCTCCCACAAAATAACGCGTTTACGCTTCAGAAAAAATATTTCCGTGACTGGATACTTCGCTTCTGGATGTATTGTAGCGAACGGTATGCTTCCTCCCTGCTTTTGTCTAAATGAGCTTTATCATTAACACTTTGTTAACTTGATCTGGTTTATATGGCAGCAAATTTGATATACAAAGGGGGATGATTGCCTGTATGGATGCTGCCCGAAATACCTTGCGAGACATATGCAGGTTCTCGGCTGGCAAATGAGAATAGAAATGAAAATCCTGCTTAACTGGTCGCCATTGCGCCAGCTCTTCACTTACATTCAGGAGCGCTTTACCTTTCTGGTGCTGCTCTGCTGGCCAGCGATTATCTGGTTGTTCTGCCGGGTCGGCGTGTGGCTCACCGATAACGTTTATGAACTGCTGGGAAAATCACCCGCCCAGTCGTTCACCGTCTACCTGCAGCCGTTTATGACCCCCGGCACGCTGCTGCGCATCTCCATCAGCTGGGTGGTGTTGCTGTTCATTCTCTTCAGTATGGCGATGGCCTTCACCTGGGGTTTACGTCGCTTTATGAATCGCCATAAATAAACCATTCGGCCGCCGTAAGTCGACGGCCCTTCTTAAGCCTTTATGCCATCTCACCGATAGTCTTACGAAAACGCAGCAACGCGATAGTAAAGAACACTCCGCCGATAGCCAGCAAGGTTAAGAACTGCGGCCAGACGATGGCGAAGCTGGCGCCTCGATACAATATCGCCTGCGCCAGGCTGACGAAGTGGGTGGTCGGCATGGTCAACATAATATCCTGTACCAGCTGCGGCATACTTTCTCGCGGCGTGGATCCGCCGGAGAGCATCTGCAGCGGAAGTAAGACCAGGATCATCAGCAGCCCCAGCTGCGGCATCGAGCGGGCGAGGGTGCCCATAAAAATGCCGATCGAGGTAGTGGCGAACAGGCTGAGCGCCACCCCCAGCATAAACAGGGTAATCGACCCTTCAATGGGTACCTGCAAAATCCCCTGCACCATCAGCACCAGCGACAGCCCGGACACCACCAGCACCACCAGACCCATCGACCAGATCTTGGCCAGCATAATTTCAAACGGCGTGACCGGCATCACCAGCAGATGCTCAATGGTGCCATGTTCTCGCTCGCGGATCAGCGCCGAACCGGTGAGGACAATGGCCAGCATGGTGATATTGTTGATGATCGCCATCACCGCGCCAAAGCGCTCCTGCTCAAGGTTAGGATTAAAACGCATCCTGACCGCCAGCTCTACCGGCAGCACGCTGTTATCCCGATAGCGGGCGATAAAACTGTTTACTTCGCCGGTGATAATATTCTGGATGTAACCGTTGCCGGTAAAGGCCTGACTCATGCGCGTGGCGTCGACGTTGACCTGGATTTCCGGCTGCCGACCGGCCAGTATATCGCGCTGGAAGTTAGGCGGGATGTTGATGGCGAACGTGTAGCGCCCGGCATCCAGCCCGGCGTCCATCTCATCAGCGGTGATCAGCTCCGGCTCAAGAAACCAGGGACGGTAAAAAGCGTTAATAATGCGTGAGGAGAGCTGTGATTTATCCATATCAGCAACCGCGATCGGCGCCAGGTGCAGCGAACCGGGCATCACCGTGGCCGAGGAGTACACCGACACGGTAAACGCAAACACGATCAGCGCCAGCATCGCTTTATCACCGAGCAGGCTGCGCAGCTCTTTGACGCCAAGATTATAAATATTGCGTAATCCGCGCATCATCCCTCCTGTTTCTTCAGCAGCAGCACGCTCAACCCGAGCACCAGCGGCACCGCAATCAGTAGCGGAATGAATGAGCCCCACAAATCGCTAATATTCAGCGCTTTCGAAAAGGTCCCGCGGGCGATAGTCAGGAAGTGGCTGGTCGGGTAGATTTGCCCAATCCAGCGCCCGGGACCTTCCAGCGAGGCCACCGGATCGATCATTCCGGAAAACTGGGTTGCCGGGATCAGCGTAATAATCGCGGTACCGAAAATAGCGGCGATTTGGCTCTTCATAAAGGTTGAGATCAGCAGCCCCAGACCAGTGGCGATGGTGACATACAGCAGCGCCGCCAGGGTCAGCGTCAGGAAACTCCCCTTATGCGCGACGCCAAAGACAAAGACCGACAGCGCGCACAGCAGGAAGAAGTTAAACATCCCCAGTACGATGTAAGGCAGCTGCTTGCCGAGCAGGAACTCGCTACGGGTGGTCGGCGTCACGTACAAGTTGATAATCGACCCGAGCTCTTTCTCACGTACTACGCTCAGGGCGCTGAGCATCGCCGGGATCATCATCAGCAGCAGCGGGATCACCGCCGGGACGATGGCCGGCAGGCTCTTCACGTCTGGATTGTAGCGATAGCGGGTCTCGATGGAGATGAGCGAGGTATCGCGCTGCGGGCTGCTCTGCCGGCCGGCCATCTCCTGCAGCCAGGCCAGATGCATCGCCTGTACGTAGCCGCGCACGGTTTCCGCGCGGTTGGGCATCGCGCCGTCCACCCACACGCCGATTTGCACCGGCGTGCCGCGGGCGATATCGCGACCAAAGTTCGGCGGGATCTCTATCGCCACCGCCAGCTCGCCGTCGCGCATCCGGCGGTCCAGTTCGTCATAGCTGTGCAGCGGCGCCTGTTCGATAAAGTAGCGTGAGCCAGCGAGATTCTGCGACCAGCCCTGGCTGCTGAGGGTTTGATCGCGGTCGAGGACGGCAAAGCGCAGATCCTCAACGTCCATGCTGATCCCATACCCCATGATAAACATCAGGATCACCGTCCCCAGCAGCGCCAGCGTCGATCGTACCGGATCGCGGCGCAGCTCCAGCGCCTCGCGGCGGCTATAGCTAAACAGCCGGCGAAGACTGAAGGCCTGCCGTGGAGCCGTATGTCCGGAATGCGATGCCACAGCAGACGTGGGTTCTTCTGGTACTGGAGAGGACGGCTGGGCCTCTTTAAGCCAGGCGATAAACGCCTCTTCCAGGCTGTTTGAACCGCGCTGCTCGACCAGCGCCTGCGGCGTATCGCTGGCCAGCACTTTGCCGGCGTGCATCAGGGAGATACGATCGCAGCGTTCCGCCTCATTCATAAAGTGGGTGGAGATAAAAATGGTCACCTGATCCTGCCGCGCGAGGTCTACCATCAGCTGCCAGAACATATCCCGCGCCACCGGGTCGACGCCGGAGGTCGGCTCGTCGAGGATCAGCATCTCCGGGCGATGGATGACCGCCACCGCTAACGACAGGCGCTGACGGATCCCCAGCGGCAGATCGGCGGGAAGCGCGTCTTCAACCTCGGTCAGCATAAAGCGCTCGCACATTTCCGCCACCCGGCCGGGGATTTCGCCGTCCGGAATATGGAACAGGCGGGCGTGCAGCTCGAGGTTTTGCCGGACGGTCAGTTCGCTATAGAGCGAGAAGGCCTGCGACATATAGCCCACCCGCTGGCGGGTGGCGATATCCTTCGGGTCGACCGGCTGGCCGAACAGCCAGGCTTCACCTTCGCTGGCGGGCAGCAGGCCGGTGAGCATCTTCATGGTGGTGGATTTGCCGCAGCCGTTGGAGCCGAGGAAGCCGAAGATTTCACCGCGGGCGATGCGGAAATTAACGTGGTCGACGGCAACAAAGTTGCCGAAGCGCATGGTCAGGCCGCGCGCTTCGATGGCGATCTCTTCCTCACGGCTGTCGCGCGATGGGATAACTACCGCCCTATGCGCCTGACGCTGTGCTTCTGGCAGCAGGGCGATAAACGCCTGCTCCAGGGTCTGGCTGCCGGTCTGGGCTTTGAGCTCTGCGGCGCTGCCGGTCGCCAGCACCTCGCCGGCGTTCATCGCCACCAGCCAGTCAAATCGCTCGGCCTCTTCCATGTAGGCGGTGGCCACCAGCACGCTCATCGCCGGCTGGCGCTGGCGAATACTGTCGATAAGCTCCCAGAACTGCGCCCGGGAGAGGGGATCGACGCCGGTGGTCGGTTCATCAAGGATCAGCAACTGCGGATCGTGGATCAGCGCGCAGCACAGGCCGAGCTTTTGCTTCATCCCACCGGAGAGTTTTCCGGCGGGGCGATCGCGAAACGGCGCCAGCCCGGTACTCTGCAGCAGCTCGTTGATGCGCAGTTCGCGCTCGGCTTTATCGTGGCCGAACAGGCGGGCGAAGAAGTCGACGTTTTCATACACCGAGAGAGTGTGATAGAGGTTTTTCCCCAGCCCCTGCGGCATCCACGCGATTTTCGGACACACCTCGCGGCGGTGATGCACATCGCGCATATCGCCGCCAAGCACCATCACGTTCCCCTGCTCGATGATCCGCGCCCCGGCGATCAGCGAAAGCAGGCTCGATTTGCCGACGCCGTCCGGGCCAATCAGGCCAACCATACGCCGTGCCGGGATCGCCAGACTGATATCGCGCAGCGCGATGGTGGCGCCAAACTGCTGACCAACGTGTTCCAGCAGGGCGACGGGGGGCGAGGTATCCTGCGGCGTTAGTTTCATTGCGGCAACCTCACCGCCAGGGCTTCAGGCCAGGGTTGTTGTTTATCCAGCCGTACGTAAGCCATACCGGGCAGGCCGGTTTTGACATACTCCAGGTGCTGCGCCAGCAGCTCCGGCGGGATACGCGCTTTGACGCGGAACATTAGCTTAAGGCGCTCGTCGCTGGTCTCGACCGTTTTCGGCGTGAACTGGGCGACGCTGGCGACAAAGCTGATATTGGCCGGGATCACCAGATCCGGCGCGGCATCAAGGACCAAGCGCGCTTCGCTGCCGAGCGCCAGCAGACCTGCCTGTTCGGTGGGCAGAAAGAAGGTCATATAGACATCGGCGAGATCGACCATGTTCAGTACCCGGCCACCGGCGGCCAGGACTTCGCCTGGCTCAGCGACGCGATACTGAATGCGGCCGTTGCGAGGGGCTTTCAGCTCGCTATCGTCAATATCGGCGAGGATCCGCCGCTCGGTCGCCTGGGCGGCTTCGACGCGGGTTTGCGCCTGAATAATGCTGGTGCGGGCAGCTTCGATGGCGGCGCGGGCGGCGGAGACCTGGGCTTTCGCCGATTCCAGCGCCGCGCGGGCGCTCTCTGCGGCCGCGCGATCGTCATCCAGCTGCTGGGCGGAGACGGCGCCACGCTGGGAGAGGGTGTTGGAGCGAACATGGCGTTTCGCCGTGGAATCCAGCTCCGCCTGGCGCTGCTTCACTACCGCTTCGCTGGCGCGCATTTCACTTTGTCGCTGATCGAGCAAGGCTCTGGCGGCCAGGACCGCGCTTTCCGCTTCCTTGATTTGCGCGGCGGCTTCAAGACGCTGCTCGTTCAGTACCCGGGTATCCATTCTCGCCAGCACCTCTCCCTGGTGCACGAACTGACCCTCTTTGACCAGAATGGTGTCGATACGCCCGGCGATTTTACTGGCAATATCGACTTCGGTGGCTTCGATTCGGCCGTTGCTGCTGGCAAACCCCGCCGGGAGTCCCGGCGGGCGCAGCAGCCACCATGCGGCGGCGGCGAGCACCACCAGTAAGCCGACAAAATACCCTGCCCAACGTTTCTTTATTTTGTCCATACGCGACTCGCTTGATTCCCTGTGCTGAGTGGTGCGCGTGTTTCCTCCGGCGGGCGGAGCGTCCTTCTTGCAAAGGACGAAAAAGTGGAGGGAGGGCCGCTGACGCCGCGCTCTGCCGCGCCGATGCGCAGCCGCTCGCTGGGCTACTTATGTGGTCATCATCAGCGATCCTGGCCTTAATCAAACACGCATAGTGAGAGCTACCGTTAACGCGATAGTAACAGCCGGGGCGATATTGTCCATACGAAAGACAGGGTCTTGTCGGCGTGTTAACAAAATTATCCGCACAGGGAGTATTTCACCATCTCAGAACAGCACCGGCAGACCCAGCCCACGCTTCACCTCATGCAGCGTCTGCTGTGTGAGGTGGTGGGCGCGTTCGCTGCCCTGGCGCAGCAGATCCAGCAGCATCCCTTTATCCTGAATAAAAGTGGCCCTGCGTTCGCGGATCGGCGCCAGTAGCGTCTGCAAGCAGGTCTCCAGCTCATTCTTACACTGGCGATCGCCCAGCCCGCCGCGCTGATAGTGGGCTTTCATCTCTGCCACCCGCGCCTTATCGCTGTGGAATGCATCGAGATAGGTAAACACCACGTTGCCCTCGACATGCCCCGGATCGCTGACTCTCAGGTGCGTCGGGTCGGTATACATCGCGCTGACCGCGTGGTGGATCTCCTCCTCTGTGGCCGATAACGTCAGCGTATTGCCCAGCGATTTCGACATTTTGGCGTTGCCATCGACGCCCGGCAGGCGACTCACTTCGCTGAGTAGCGCCTTGCAGTGGCGCAGCACCGGCTCGCCGGTGAGGCTATTCATCTTGTGGACGATCTCGTTGGTCTGCTCAATCATCGGTAGCTGATCGTCGCCCACCGGCACCAGTTCGGCCTTGAACGCGGTGATATCGGCCGCCTGGCTAATCGGATAGGCAAGAAAACCCACCGGCAGCGAGCGGGCGAATCCCTTCTGGGCAATCTCATTTTTGACCGTCGGATTACGTTCTACGCGGGCGACGGTGACGATATTCATATACAGCGCGCTGAGCTCCGCCAGCGCCGGCAGGGCGGACTGCAGGCAAATAGTGGTGAGCCTGGGGTCGATGCCGACGGCCAGATAATCGGCCATGACTTCGAGGATATGGTGGCTGATTTTTTGCGGATTGCTGCCGTTGTCCGTGAGCCCTTGCAGGTCGGCGATCAGGATAAATTGCTGGTGGTTATGCTGCAGCGCGACGCGCTGGCGCAGCGAGCCGACGTAGTGGCCAAGATGAAGTTGGCCGGTCGGGCGGTCGCCAGTGAGGATGGTTTGTGGATGGTTCATCAGGGACTCCTTATCAGACTGTTCAGCCGAAAGACGTCCTGAAAACACCAAAGCCGCCTTCCGGCGGCTTTGAAAATGGAAACGTGTATCGTGCCGCCTGTTATGCAGGCAGCCACCAACGGCGGGGATAGGTAACGATAACGTTTCTGTTCATAGGGAGTATCCTGCCACGGAAGGGGCTGGAGGCGCAATCAAAAATCACATACTTTTCCTGATGTTATTTATGTGATTGTTTTTCGGTAAATAACGAAGCGGGAAAAATATATTTTTCTGCGACCCGAACATTATTCTGGAACAACAAACTATGTTGCATTTTTTTTGTGAAAAAGCTCACGCCACAGGATTATAGTATTATTATCCATGTTTATAGCTGGATATTACCTGTCTGCTGTTACAGCTTGTGTTTATTCTCTTCTAAATTATTAACATTATTACAATTTCTATCTATTTTTCCGCTTTGCGTCATACCCCTGTCTGACTACAACGTATTGAGGCTAATTATTATGCATAAACGTCTGGTCGTTAATATTTTTTCATCCTTGCTGTTGGGGGCTGCGCTTATTTCCGCGCCGGTATATGCGGCGGAAAAAACCGTAGTCAATATTTCAAAAGTGGACGGCATGCCATGGTTTAACCGGATGGGTGAAGGGGTAGTCCAGGCCGGGAAAGAGTTTAACCTCAACGCCTCCCAGGTAGGGCCGTCCAGCACCGATGCGCCGCAGCAGGTGAAAATTATTGAGGACCTGATTGCACGTAAAGTGGATGCCATCACTATCGTGCCTAACGATGCCAACGTGCTGGAGCCGGTATTCAAAAAAGCCCGTGACGCCGGCATCGTGGTGCTGACCAACGAATCGCCCGGGCAGCCGAGCGCCAACTGGGATGTGGAGATCATCGATAACGAGAAGTTCGCTGCTGAATACGTGGAGCATATGGCCAAGCGGATGGGTGGCAAAGGCGGCTACGTTATCTATGTCGGTAGCCTTACGGTACCGCAGCACAACCTGTGGGCCGATCTGCTGGTGAAATACCAAAAAGAACATTACCCGGACATGCATGAAGTCACCCGCCGAATGCCGGTGGCGGAAAGTGTTGATGATTCCCGCCGTACCACGCTCGATCTGATGAAAACTTATCCGGATCTGAAAGCGGTGGTCTCTTTTGGTTCGAATGGCCCGATTGGCGCGGGGCGCGCGGTGAAAGAGAAGCGTGCGAAAAATAAAGTCGCGGTCTACGGGATGATGATCCCCTCGCAGGCGGCTTCTCTTATTAAGAGCGGCGATATTACCGAAGGGATCACCTACGATCCGGCGACAGCCGGCTATGCCCTCGCGGCCGTCGCCAGCACCCTGCTGAACGGCAAAACCATTGAGCCGGGATTTGAACTGAAAGAGCTCGGTAAAGCGGAAGTCGATAGCGACAAGCATATTATCCGCTTCCATAAAGTGCTGCTGGTAAATAAAGACAATATTGATTCGCTCTACTAATCCACCTTCCGGGGCGCCTGCCGCCCCGGCTTAACCAGCCAGGGGATGCTATGGAACCTTTCCTTTCCCTTCGACACGTCAGCAAAACCTTCCACGCCAACCGCGCGCTCAATGATATCAGCATCGACTTTATGCCCGGAGAAGTGCACTGCCTGGCCGGGCAGAATGGTTGCGGGAAGTCGACGTTGATCAAAATTATCTCTGGCGTCTATCGCCCGGATGAGGGCGCAGCGATGACGCTGGGCGGCAAGACGTGGCCAAAACTGACGCCAGCGGCCTCTGTCGCCCATGGGATCCAGGTGATTTATCAGGATCTGTCGCTGTTTCCCAATCTCAGCGTGTGGGAGAACATTGCTATAAACCACTATCATCGCGGCGTGCTGGTGAGGCGCAGCGAACTGCGACGCAGTGCGGAGCAGGCGATGCGCAGTATTAACGTCTCGCTGCCGCTGGATGCCGCCGTGGAATCGCTCTCCATCGCTCGCTGTCAGCTGGTGGCTATCTGCCGCGCGCTGGCGCAGGATGCCCGGCTTATCATTATGGATGAACCCACGGCCTCATTGACCCATCAGGAAGTGGAGGGACTATTGCATGTGGTGCGCCAGCTGCGTGAGAGGGGGATCTGCATCGTCTTCGTAAGCCACCGTCTGGAAGAGGTCATGGCCGTATCGGACCGCATCAGCGTGCTGAAGGATGGCAATCTGGTCGGCACCATGCCGGCGGCAGAGGTAACCACCCGCCGGCTCGGTTTTCTGATGACGGGCCAGGAGTTTGACTATCAGGTGCGCGATCTGTGGCAGGGGCAGGGCAGTACGCCGGTGCTGGAGGTGCGCAATCTCAGCCGCAAGGGGGAATATCATAACGTCTCCCTGAAGGTCGAAGCCGGAGAAGTGGTGTCGATAGTCGGCCTGTTGGGCGCCGGGCGAACAGAGCTGTGCCTGAGCCTTTTCGGCATGACCCGCCCTGACAGCGGCGAGATCCTGATAAATGGCCAGCCGGTGCGGTTGCGTAGCAATCAGGACGCTATCCGCCACGGTATCGGCTATGTCTCCGAGGACCGTATGTCGCGCGGCCTGGTGATGAGTCAGTCGATTGAAAACAACATTATCAGCACCGTGTTTCATAAAGTGAAAGGCGCTTGCGGACTATTGAGTGATAGTAAAGCTCAGCAGCTGGTCGCAAGAATGGTCAACGCGTTGACCATTAAGGCGCCGGATACGCATCTGCCGGTGAATACCCTCTCCGGTGGTAATGCCCAGCGCGTTTCTATCGCCAAATGGCTGGCGATCTCTCCTAAGCTGCTGATCCTCGATAGCCCAACCGTGGGGGTGGATATCGCAAACAAAGCCGGGATCTATCATATCATCAGCGATTTGGCTGCCCATGGTATCGCCGTGCTGATGATTTGCGACGAGATCGAAGAGGCGTGGTACCAGAGTCATCGCATCCTGGTGATGAAGCAGGGCGAGTTGACCCATAGCTTCCTGCCGGACAGCAGTACCCAGCAGCAGATAGCGGAGGTGGTCAATGGATAATCTGTTGAAACGACATGAATTCTGGTTAGGCATGTTCATTATTGCGCT
>OKDF01000530.1_pt1 | contig 10207 bp, 11 predicted proteins | sample 1613721 | NCBI WGS metagenome assembly OKDF01 (sample SAMN04436873, study PRJEB24849) | human gut metagenome | biome: human gut; feature: NICU; material: stool | host: Homo sapiens | place: USA: Saint Louis, MO | collected 2011-09-21
CATCGGGCATTATCTGAACATAAAACACTATCAATAAGTTGGGACCATTACCCGCTTCCGGATGCAGAACTGTTCAAATCACTTACTGGAATGGGACCGTGTATGGGCCCACGGATGCTTGCAGCACTGGGTGATAACCGCAACCGCTTCAACAGCGCCGAAGAAATTCAAAACTACGCTGGCATCGTACCAGTAACCGAGCGAAGTGGTCAAAAATCCTGGGTACACTGGCGTTGGCAGTGCGCGAAGTTCGTCCGGCAGACATTCGTGGAATGGACTGCGAAGACGGTTAACTCATCGTACTGGGTCAGACTTTATTACTAGGAACAGCAAGAAAAAGGGAAATCTCATCAGTCAGCAATACGGGCTCTGGCATTTAAATGGATAAGGATCATTTACCGCTGCAGGAAGACCAGAACCCGGTACGACGAAGCGAAATATTTGCTGGCACTGGAAGCGCGAAAGTCGCCCTTACTGAAGCCATAAAAAGCTTGTCGAATGTCTCAGGTTGTGAAGCGGACGTTAATATTTTGGATAAATTATAGTGCTTAACAGAAAAGGTTGTTGCAAATCCATTTCTACTGACTGTTCCAGTACATAATGGATTGACCAACCGTCTTGTTAAAAACTTATAGATTTTCCATCTTCTCCAGTTCCCGGAAATTTGCTTCGTCCTGTATCGAAATAGCATATGCGATGAGTGATGATGTAAAACTGGTAGCAAGCATAAATCGCCCAAGTTGTTTATCAAGCTTGCACTCTTTTGGGGCTGTTTTGCCTCTGAATGGTGCAAAAGTACGAGAATATTTAAAACCTCCCACTGTGTAATAGCCTTGTACGAACCAATCATTAAGTGGCATGTCTTTTGCATATTAATATATCAGTATATCAAAACACATAGTGAGGTCGCCATGTCAGTTATTAAAGTTGTTCTTGCAGGGATCATGTTAGTAGCAGGCCTGTCTTCTCAGGCAGCAATGGCTAAGGAATGGAAAGAAATCCGCATTGCTACAGAGGGTACGTATAAACCGTTTAGCTACATTGCCAATGGCAAACTGACAGGCTTTGATGTCGATATTGCTAATGCACTATGCGAAAAGATGAAAGCCAAATGTAACATCGTGTCGCAGGAGTGGGATGGCATGATTCCGGGGCTGATGTCTGGCAAATATGATGCAATCGTGGCAAGTATGTCCATTACCCCTGAGCGTCAGAAGAAGATAGATTTTACTGACAAGTATTACGCCACTCCGGCCCGCTTTATCGCGACTAAAGACAGTGACATACAAGAAACCACACCAGCTTCACTGAAAGGCGTGACTGTTGGTGTGCAGGGCTCGACCTCTCAGGCGACCTATCTCGAGGACAACTTCAAAGATACCGACGTCAAAATGTATAAAACCGTCGACGATGCCAACATGGATCTTGCTAACGGTCGAATCGATCTCGTGTTTTCCGATGCTGCAATCCTCTCTGACTGGATGAAGTCTCCTGAAGGGGCATGCTGCAAATTTGTGGGTGGTGATGTTCGCGATGAAAAATACTTTGGCGTAGGAAAAGGCGTAGGCGTGCGTAAATCCGATGCGGACCTGCGCGATCAGTTCAATGCGGCAATTAAAGCCATTATTGCTGACGGAACCTTCGACCGAATCAACAAGAAATATTTCGACTTTTCGATTAAGTAAAGCCTGTTTGTAAGCAGAAGGTACCGTATGGGTGAATACCTGAATTATCTGTCATTCGGGAATGGAGGATGGGCGAAGCCCATCCTGTCCGGAGCACTGTTAACAATTGAACTTGCGGTTGCAACGCTGCCGTTTGGTCTGGTTATAGGGCTGCTGCTGGCAAGCGGAATGTTAAGCCATAAAAAATGGGTGCAACGATTTTGCATTGCCTATGGCACGATTTTCCGTGCACTTCCGGAGCTCCTGACCATCTTTATTATTTTCTATGGCTCGCAGCTCGCGATTAAGATGGCATGCGATTTTATCGGTTGGGAAACACCACAGATTAATGGTTTTATTGCTGGCCTGATTGCGCTGGGCGTCGTGTTCGCAGCTTTTTCGTGTGAAATCTTTTATACCGCATTAAGAGCAATCCCACAGGGACAATATGAGGCGTCTTACGCGCTGGGATTGTCTGCGAGGACGAGTTACTTCCGCGTAACGCTTCCTCAGTTATGGAGAACCGCTCTGCCGGGTCTTGGCAATGTCTGGCTGGTGCTGCTGAAAGATACCTCGCTGGTTTCCGTAATTGCGCTGTCAGACCTGATGCGACAAACCTATATAGCGGTAAATTCGACAAAAGAGCCTTTTTTCTTTTACGCGCTCGCATGTGCCGTTTATCTGGTATTTTCCTCTGTATCAGGACTCATTCTGAGTTTCCTTGAGCGCAGAGCCAATCGCTTTTACGCCAGGGGGTAAGTATGTTTGAGCTTTTACAGGAATACGGTCCCCGCATGCTGAACGGTCTTGGCATTACCTTTCAGATAGTACTGACATCAGTTTTTGCCGGTGCGATCCTGTCAATGTTAATCCTGATGCTGCGTATGTCTGGCTCATCGATACTGAAGTCAGTTTCTCTTGCTTACATCTACTTTTTCCGTGGCACACCGCTACTGGCCCAGACATTTTTGGTTTACTACGGCGCAGGTCAGTTCAGGCATGAATTACAGGGGCTCGGTTTATGGTGGTTCTTCCGTGAAGCTTACTGGTGTACCGTTTTCACATTTACGCTAAATACAGCGGCTTATCAGGCTGAAATCTGGCGCGGTGCGATCCAGTCGGTTCCAGGTGGTCAGCATGAAGCCATTCATGCATTAGGAATGACACGGACCTCCGGTTTTCTGAAAATCATTCTTCCTCAGGCCTCCATTGTCGCGTTGCGCCCTTTGGGAAATGAGCTGGTACTGATGATGAAGTCATCAGCAATCGCCAGCACCATCACGGTTATGGAAGTGATGGGAACCACCGCGCTTGCCTTTTCTCGCTCTTTCGATTTCCAGGTTTATTTATGGGCAGCAATTATTTACCTGGCCATTGTAGAAATCATTCGCCGCCTGGTATTGAAAATCAGTAACCGTCTGACAAGACACATGGTCAGGGCCTGAAGGTCCGGAGAATAAAATGACTGATAAAGAAAATCACAAACTTATCGTGCAGTTTCATGGCGTCAATAAATGGTATGGCGATTACGCCGCGCTGCGGAATATTGAGCTCTCTGTCAGCAAAGGTGAGATAGTCGTTGTATGCGGCCCGTCCGGAAGCGGGAAATCAACGCTCATTCGCTGTGTGAATGGACTTGAAAAATATCAGGAAGGCAAGCTGGTCGTAAACGGTACCGATTTAGGCGTGACGCGATCAGGTGATGACAAAGTCAGATGTGAAACGGGTATGGTTTTCCAGAACTTCAATCTTTTCCCGCATATGACAGCCCTTGAGAACTGCATGCTGGCTCCCCAGTCGGTATTGAAAGTGTCGAAAAACGAGGCTCATGAGCGTGCAGTTAAATTTCTGAACAAAGTCGGCATGTCTCATAAGATGAGCCACTATCCCAGTCAGCTGTCAGGCGGCCAGCAGCAGCGCGTCGCGATTGCTCGTGCGTTGTGCATGACACCCCAGGTTCTGTTGCTTGATGAACCAACTTCAGCACTCGATCCTGAGATGGTGAAAGAAGTACTGGATGTTATTTTATCACTGGCCGAAAGTGGAATAACCATGATGTGCGTCACACACGAAATGGATTTCGCCAGAAAAGCAGCTGACAGAGTTGTATTTATGGATAAAGGACAAATTATCGAAATTAACTCGCCGGATGAATTCTTTACTAACCCGACATCCGAACGAGCAAGACAATTTATTGGGCAGATATCACATTAATATAAAAAGAGGCGACAGCCTCTTTTTTATTACCCGAGCAAATGACGCAATCCTTTTTTTGAATCCAGACGGGATAAAATGGCATCATCTTTTTCAAAATAATGCCGGTGCTTATCGAGCAGGATCATAAGGCTGTCATATACTTCAAGATTAACAGTCATCAGCTCTTCGGCTGAAGTTTCATCTCCGCGACGAACAGCATGGTACAACGCTTCATGCTCATTGATCACTGATTCATAGTGTTGTTCCACTGTGAAAGCCAGCCTGCGAACCCGATCAAGATGCCCGGTACCACCGTGCAGCGTCAGCCATATTTCTGGCATGTTAGCGCACTTTGCAATCAGCTTGTGAAACTCATCATCCAGTGCAAAGAAATAGCTCGTGTTAGCATTTATAGCCGCGAAGCGCTGTCGGTTAATAATTTCATCAAATTCAATATTATACTCAGGTCGGTAGAACCGTGCGGCAAGTTTCGCAATCCGGGGTTCAAGAGATTCACGCAGGAACTGACCGTCAAGCACTAGTTTTATGTCGATGGGGCTGACAATAGTGCCCTGGTTTGGCCTGACAATGATGAGATTCTGACTTGCAAGAGCCAGAAGCGCTTCACGAACGGGAGTTCTCGAGAGGCCGAGTTGAGCGGCAATCTCTTTTTCCTGAATCACTTCACCGGGGGGAAGACGCATCGCAATAATGGCATCACGCATCAGAGTGAAGATTTGCATAGTCTTTGGTAACCGGTGATCAAGCATCTCAGCTGAAAACAGAAAACTCATTGAAATTCCTCATAAACGCCCACTGTCGTGAGATTCACATTTGTCTGCCAATATATCACGAAATGACGGGTCAGTAATCCGTATACATACGCAATTCTTCTTATAAATCACCCTGTTATTAGCATTTCCCCTTATATAGTAATGCATGGCCATTCTGTTTTCTTATAACGCTCATTTTAACTAGCGCATCAGGCCAAGACAGCTTTATTTAAACTTACTGATATGCCAATATATCAGTTAACAATTCATTGATGGTAACCGGCATGGCAGACAACATTTCAATGGAAGCGGAAGCGACCAATGCGCTGACAGCGCAGCAGAGCGATATTGACTGTGACTTTGCAGCAGACGTTCTTCTTGAGCACTACGGCATTCGCGGTGAAGTCCGCAAATTGCGTAGTGAAAGAGATCAAAACTTTCTGGTTGAAAGCGCAGATGGCGCTAAGTTCACGATTAAATTTGCCCATCCAGGTGAAGAACGGATGGTAAGCAATTTCCAGACTGAGCTGATGCATCACATCAATCTTCGTGCCCCTGGCCTGCCGATTCAACAGGTCAGAGCAACGTCAGACGGTCGTTTTGAACTCATTCTTGATTGCCTGGGGCAAATGCGTACGGTCAGAGTCGTTACTTATCTTGAAGGTAAGCTAATGGCACAGTCACCTGCGACTAATGTACAGAAATATAATCTTGGCAGCATGGCTGGGCTCGTCACCAGTGCTCTTTTGGATTTCAGTCATCCCGCTCAGGATCATGTGCTGCTCTGGGATGCTCAACATGCATCATCGCTGCGCGAATACATGAAAGTGATTGTTGCACCTGCTCGCCGTGCCATGCTGGAGTTTTGTCTGGATAACTTTGAATCACGCGTTAAGCCACTTCTTCCCTCGTTACGTAAGAGCGTTGTTCACAACGATATGAACGGCGACAACGTGCTGGTTGATCCACAAAATACTGACGAAATAGCCGCAATTCTTGATTTTGGTGACGCCGTCTGCACAGCGATTGCCATTGATGTTGCGGTGGGAGCCACTTATCAGATGGGAACCGGCGAGCGCTTGCTTGATGGCGCTCTCGCCTACCTTCGAGGCTACATAGCACAGGTTCCGCTTCAGGAAGAGGAGATCAACATTATGTTCGATCTGTTCCTCACCCGCATGTTTGTCCGAATTGTCATTACCGAATGGCGTGCACGTCAGTTTCCGGATAACCGTGAATATATTCTGAGAAACACCGCAACCAGCTGGGCACAGCTGGAACAGTTATTGTCTCTGCCGTTTGAAGAAACTCGCTCCCTCATTGAATCAGCCTGTAAGGAATAACTATGTCACAGTCATTTTCTCCCACTGCTGGTATGCAGAATGGGTTTGATATTGCCCGTGTGAATGAGCTCAATACTCGTGAACGTGAAATCGTGTCACGCCGCGAATCACTGCTTGGCCCATCCTATAAGCTGATGTATGAACATCCGGTTGAGTTTGTGCGTGGCGAAGGCGTGTTCCTCTATGATGCCGAGGACAATGCCTATCTCGACTGCTATAACAACGTGCCTTCAGTCGGCCACTGTAATCCGGCAGTGGTTGAGGCGGTCTCCAGCCAGATTGCCACGCTCAATACTCACACGCGTTACATGAGCGAAAACATTCTTAACTATTCTGAGCAACTGCTGAATACCTTTGAGCCTGAGCTCGGCCACGTCATGTATACCTGCACGGGAAGTGAAGCTGTTGATCTTTCCCTGCGTATCGCCAAGTTCTATACCGGTGGTACCGGCATTATCGTGACTGATTATGCTTATCACGGTATCACCACAACAGTGGCAGCTATCTCAACCACTATGGGTAAATACGTCCCGGTTGATCAGCATGTTCGTACGGTCCGTGCTCCTGACGCCTATCGAGCCGGTGAAGGCGTGGATGTGGCGCAGCGACTGGCTGATGATATTGAAGCAGCGATTGCAGATATGGCACGCCACGGCATCAAATTTGCGGGGTTCATTGCAGACAGCATTTTCTCCACCGATGGACTACTGACCACACCTGCTGGCTTCCTTAAAAAAGCGATTGATGTCGTGCACAAGCACGGCGGCGTTTACATTGCCGATGAAGTGCAGCCTGGCTTCGGGCGTACCGGCTCGCATATGTGGGGTTATCAGCGCCACGGTATTAACCCTGATCTGGTGGTTATGGGCAAGCCAATGGGTAATGGCCTGCCAATCGCAGCGGTTGTTGCCAGACCTGAATTGCTGGCAGATTTTGGCCGTAAAGTTCGCTATTTCAATACCTTTGCAGGGAATCCGGTCTGTATTGCTGCAGCACAAGCCGTACTGAACGAAATACAGAACAAAAACCTGATGGAGAATTCACACCTTCTGGGTGATTACCTTCTGAATGGTTTCCGTGTGATTGCTGAAAATTATACCCAGATTGGGGATGTACGTGGCGCGGGGCTTTATCACGCGATTGAGTTCGTTAAAGATCCTGACACTAAAGAGCCAGATACCGGATTAACACGTAAAGTTGTCAGTGAACTGCGTGAGCGCCGTATTCTTATCAGCACAACGGGTAAAGGAGAGAACAGCCTGAAAATTCGTCCGCTGCTGACATTCAATCAGGATAATGCGGATCTGCTGCTTAACCAGTTCGAAGACACCCTCAAAGCAGTTATCAGGTAAGGAACAGTCTGTGGCTCTCCGTCATTTTTTTATCGTCATTCTGGTTGTTGCAATCTGGGCATTTAATGTTGTGGCTATCAAGCTGGGCGTGACGGAGTTGCCTCCGCTCTTTATGACATTTCTACGTTTTATAGTAGTGTCCGCAGTAGTAGTTCCTTTTGCCAGAGTCACCAGGGAACAATTGAAGACCTTGATGGTACTGGCATTTACATTTGGGTTTATGCACTTTTCTTTGTTGTTTGTGGGCACGCGTTATACCGATGCGGGAACCGCAGCAATCGTGGTTCAGCTTGGTACGCCCTTCGCAATGATCATGGCCGCCGTTGTGCTTAAGGAAAAGTTGAGTTTTATACAGGTAATGGGCATTGCAATTTCATTATCAGGCGTGTTCTTCCTGGCTGGCAGTCCTTCATCCGCCTCAATGCTGGCTATGGTATTGCTGCTGACCAGTGCAACTGGCTGGGCACTCACAAACATCATAGTTAAATGCTCAGTGCCGATTCACCCACTGACGATGGCGGGATGGCTTTCCTTTCTGGCGATTCCTCTAGTTGCGCTGGCATCGTTCATTTTTGAAACGGGTCAGTTTGCTGCTATTGAGAATGCAAGCTGGCGCGGCTGGTTCGGTGTTTTTTACAGTGCGATAGGATCATCCGTTATAGCTTATTCATTGTGGTACTGGCTGTTAAAAAAATATCCGGTGAACAAGGTCATGCCTTACTCTTTACTCAGCCCGGTATTTGCTATTTTCTTTGGTGCTTTATTTCTCGGTGACAGCCTCAACGTCTGGAAAATGTCAGGAGCCACGCTTATAGTCGGCGGAACTTTTCTGGCCCTGGTTAATCCAGTAAATATTTTAAGGCGTTATAAAGCAAGACTGGCTAACTAAATACTGCTCAACATTAGGGTGATGCTGCCAACTTACTGATTTAGTGTATGATGGTGTTTTTTTGGTGCTCCAGTGGCTTCTGTTTCTATCAGCTGTCCCTCCTGTTCAGCTACTGACGGGGTGGTGCGTAACGGTAAAAGTACTGCCGGACATCAGCGCTATCTCTGCTCTCACTGCCGTAAAACATGGCAACTGCAGTTCACTTACACCGCTTCTCAACCCGGTACGCACCAGAAAATCATTGATATGGCCATGAATGGCGTTGGATGCCGGGCAACCGCCCGCATTATGGGCGTTGGCTTCAACACGATTTTACGGCACTTAAAAAACTCAGGCCGCAGTCGGTAACCTCGCGCATACAGCCGGGCAGTGACGTCATCGTCTGCGCGGAAATGGACGAACAGTGGGGCTACGTCGGGGCTAAATCGCGCCAGCGCTGGCTGTTTTACGCGTATGACAGGCTCCGGAAGACGGTTGTTGCGCACGTATTCGGTGAACGCACTATGGCGACGCTGGGGCGTCTTATGAGCCTGCTGTCACCCTTTGACGTGGTGATATGGATGACGGATGGCTGGCCGCTGTATGAATCCCGCCTGAAGGGAAAGCTGCACGTAATCAGCAAGCGATATACACAGCGAATTGAGCGGCATAACCTGAATCTGAGGCAGCATCTGGCAAGGCTGGGACGGAAGTCGCTGTCGTTCTCAAAATCGGTGGAGCTGCATGACAAAGTCATCGGGCATTATCTGAACATAAAACACTATCAATAAGTTGGGACCATTACCCGCCCTGTCATTATTAACGGTGATACCAGCACTAAAAGTAATAGTCAGAATAGCCGCCAGAGGCTGATCGATGATTTCCAGGTTCATCCTGGATTTGGGGTGATTATTCTCTCTACGGTTGCAGTCGGTTTCGGTGTTAACGTACAGAAAGCCAATCATGTTATTCATTTCACTCGTTGCTGGAACCCAGCCAAAGAAGATCAAGCAACAGATCGGGCGTACCGGATTGGGCAAATTAAAGATGTGTATGTTTATTATCCGACGGTGAGGGATCCCGAAATCACCACATTTGAAGAAACTCTGGATTACCTTCTGCTGCGGCGGCGTTCATTAGCAAGAGATATGCTGTGTGCAACTCCTGACTTGAGTGGCGCTGATTTTGAGGACATTTTGAAAGGGGCGTTGGACTGACCCCGCCCCGGTAGACGATCCTGCCCTATAGCTGGCCTGGCGGCAGAGATGGAGTAGACCGCTGAATGTCAACGGTCGTGTAGAATACTGGTATCTCTGCGTGACAATCATGCGTCACGTGAGCCCAGCAGTGCCTGTAAGGCATGCTCCAGTTGCCGTGCATTATCTTCTACCGTGAGCCATTCTGGCGGTAGTTCATGGCGCTGGTCAGCGGTGGACTGAGGTGGTGTTCCCATACAAGCCTGTGGGTCACTTTCTTTAAGCGCAACAACGGCGGATTGACGGGCTAGTACCATGCAGCTATCCGACAACCACTGACAATACGTCATCACGACAGTTGGTGGTGGAGTATGGGTGTGTGACATGGCCCGGCTGAGACTTTCCGCTAATAAAAGGGAAGTCGCGTATACCCGGATTGCATGGCGGTCGTAACGCTGTGTGACGGTGGCAAGCCGCCCGGCGTTTAGCCGACCCCGTAGTGACCAGCGTTTACTGACTTGTGCTTCAGCTACAGCGGCGCGAAGAGCGGCCAGAGCGGCCTGAGCCTCTGAAAGCTGACTCAAAGCGGCCTCTGCTCCCTTACTGCTTTGCACCTCACAGGCTCGTAGCATTCGATCCAGTCCATTACCAATCTGACGCAGGAAGTCGGAGGTTGAACGCCCAATGTCGCTGAATGGATTAGACGTAAAGAGCACCTGGCTGAATAATAATCCGACAGAGGCTCCCAGCAGAACGTCCACTAAACGTGTACCGCCCGCGCTTTCAGGCCCCATGGCAAGAACCAGAGCCACCGA
>OKDF01000532.1_pt1 | contig 10134 bp, 8 predicted proteins | sample 1613721 | NCBI WGS metagenome assembly OKDF01 (sample SAMN04436873, study PRJEB24849) | human gut metagenome | biome: human gut; feature: NICU; material: stool | host: Homo sapiens | place: USA: Saint Louis, MO | collected 2011-09-21
ATTTCCGCCTCAACCGCGAAAGTGTCGACAAAATCTTGGACGAAACCAACGAGCATGCGGTGGAGGCGGCAGTACAGCTCAATGACGTGCTGGAAATCCCCCATGAAATCATCGCGCTCACTATGGGCCCAGCTAGTGCAGTGGAGGCCCTCCGGCGGGCAATGGCCATGGGGGCGGACCGGGGCATCCACATCTGTGACGATGCCCTTGTCGGTTCAGACGCAATCCAAACCGGGTGGGTACTCGCCAACGCCCTCGGCCACATCGCTGACACGAAACTTGTTATCTGTGGCGACCAATCCTCCGATTCCGGAGCAGGAACCGTCCCCGCCATCATCGCCGAGTACCTGGGAATCCCCGCTCTCACCAGCGTGCACTCGCTCATAGTGGAACCAGACGGCACGTTGAACGCCGAACGAGCCACCGACGGGTTTACCTACCATCTCAGTGCTGACATGCCGGCATTGGTCTCCGTTACCGAGACCATGAATGAACCACGCTTCCCCTCCTTCAAAGGCATCATGGCGGCCAAAAAGAAAGAGGTCACCGAGTGGAGCCTCGCAGATATTGGAGTGCTGCCCAACCAAGTGGGACAAACCGGTGCTGGCACCGTAGTGGTCAACACCACCGAACGCCCCGCCAAGCAGCAGGGCGAAGTGTTTGCCGATAACGGTGACGGAGCACAGCGTATTATGGACTACCTCGTCTCCGAAAAGCTCGTATAGGAGAGTACTACCATGACTATCCTTGTCCCCATCGCGTACACCGGTCGTGGTGACCAGGTACAGCCCACCCAAGCGAGCCTTGAGGCGATCACTGCCGCCCGCACCATCGACACCGTTCACGCTGTCGTCCTGTGTGAGCCAGGCGTTTCCCACAGCCTCGCAGCAGCACTGGCACCCTTTGGGGTGGAGGCACTCCATGTTGCCGAAGACAAAGACGCATTTGCCTTCTTTGCCACCTCACTCGTCGACGTCCTCAGCACAATCGCGGTGACTGACAAGGTTGCTGGCGTGCTCCTTCCCGACAGCATCATCAACCGTGAAATTGCCGGGCGTGTGGCAGTTCGTCTGGGATCCGGCCTAGCCTCCGATGTCGTGGCCCTCACCGATCTCACGCACGTCACGCACTCCATATTCGGCTCACAACTCGATGTCGCTGTCGAGGTCCGTGGCCGCTACCCGGTCATTGTTCTCCGCAACGGTGTCGTCGAAGCAACAGAGGCAGAGACAGTAGATCAGCACGATGTCGATATTCGTACCATGGCCCTGCCCGACCCCACTATTCGACGAGGCGTCCGCGTTTCCCAACGCACCGAAGACACCCCCAGCGATCGACCTGATCTTACCCAGGCGAAGGTAGTGGTAGCCGGTGGGCGCGGCGTCGGGTCCGCAGAAGGCTTCCACGAGTACGTGGAGGGGCTTGCCGACCAATTCGGTGCGGCAGTCGGTGCGACCCGCGACGCAGTGGACCTCGGATACTGCGGAGGCGCCATCCAGATCGGCCAAACCGGTGTCACCGTCAACCCAGATCTTTACATCGGGCTTGGCATCTCCGGAGCAATCCAGCATAAGGCTGGTATGCAGAACTCCAAGCACATTGTGGTCATCAACAACGACCCGGATGCACCACTCTTCTCTATCGCTGACCTCGGTATTGTAGGCGACGTTGACGATATCGTTCCGCAGCTCATCGACCTGCTGAAAGCTCGCAGCTGACGACTCCCACAGCACAGAAAGACCCCGCATGCTCTGTGAATCCCCAGAATTACTAGCCGCGGCCAGCTACTTTGACCACGCTGCAATCACTCCGCTGCGGGAAGAAGCTCTTACCGCAATGCGCGAACTGGCCGGCGATACGGGGAACCCCTCCAGTGTCCACTCCGTAGGCCGCCGAGCACGCTGCCATGTCGAAGAAGCCCGCGAGTCCATCGCAGAACTCCTCGGCGCACGCCCCAGTGAAGTGATCTTTGTTGGATCCGGAACGGAAGCAGACAACCTGGCACTAAAAGGCATGGCCTTAGCGCGTGCCGGGCAGGGATACCACCGTCTGCTCCTCAGTGCTGTAGAGCACCACTCCGTCACCGATGCGGCCTCATGGCTAGCTAGATTCCGGCACGATGTCTTCGGTGTGGACCTGGACGTGCTGCCCGTTGATCAGACTGGGCGTGTTGAGCTCGACGTCGTCCGCGAGCGTCTCCACCAGGCGGACACTCCACTGCTCATGACAGTCATGGCTGCCAACAACGAAGTGGGAACGGTACAACCCGTCGCGGCGCTCGCTGATGCTGCCGCGGCAGCGGGTGTGCCCTTCCATGTGGATGCGGTACAAGCCGTCACCCATATGCAGCTTGATTTTTCGCATCCGGGCATCACCACGATGTCCGTCGCTTCCCAGAAGTTTGGCGGACCCACTGGTATCGGTGTGCTCTTGGCACGACGTGACGCCCCTCTCGTCCCGCTCCTTCATGGCGGCGGGCAGGAGCGTGGCCTCCGGGCAGGAACGCAGAATGTGCTAGGTATCGTTGGTATGGCTGCTGCACTGGAGACCGCGGTAGCGTGCCAAGCCGACGAAACCGCCCGCTTGGTGGCACTGCGTCACCAGCTCATCACTGGTCTGCACAGGGTCTGTGACGATGTCATCATTAACGGTCCGGAGAAAGCTATCGAGGGAACAGATAGCCTCGTCCTGCCCGGAATCGTCTCCGCTTCCTTCCCCGGATGCGAAGGGGACGCACTGCTTATGCTTCTCGATGGGAAAGGAATCAGCGTCTCTTTGGGAGCGGCATGTACAGCAGGTGTCGCACATGCCTCGGAAGTCCTCCTTGCGATGGGAGTTCCGGAGCCGCAGGCGCGGGGCACACTACGACTTTCCATGGGGCACACCACGACCCCCCAGCATGTTGATGATCTGTTGCGGGCATTGCCTGAGGCTATTGAACGTGCCCGTCTGGCAGGGCTGGCCTAGGCTAGACCTATGCGTGTCTTAGCTGCGTTATCAGGAGGAGTTGATTCCTCCGTCGCTGCCGCACGTCTGGTCGATGCAGGCCACGACGTCGTTGGTATCCACCTGGCATTGTCCAGTGCACCTGCCACCCTGCGGACGGGTGCACGCGGATGCTGCTCTTTGGAGGATTCTGGAGATGCCCGCCGAGTTGCGGACCAACTGGGTATCCCGTTCTACGTGTGGGATTTCTCTGCGCGTTTTCGCGCCCAGGTCATTGAGGATTTCGTCGATACCTATGAGTTAGGGGAGACCCCTAACCCCTGCCTACGATGCAATGAGCGCATTAAGTTCGACGCCCTTCTCGAGCGTGGTCTAGCTTTGGGCTACGATGCCGTTGCGACTGGCCACTACGCCCAGATTGTTGATGGGATGCTGCGACGCGGAGTCGACCAGGCAAAAGACCAGTCGTATGTGTTGGGGGTTCTCAACCGTCACCAGCTTGATCATTCTCTCTTCCCCTGCGGTGATACGGAGAAGCCGCAGATTCGAGAGGAGGCCGCAGCATATGGTTTTAGCGTGGCCTCGAAACCCGATTCCACCGATATCTGCTTCATTCCCAATGGGGACACCCGCGGTTTCCTGCATTTAAGGCTGGGAGATCGGCCAGGGCCGGTCATCGATATGGTGACGGGGGACACCGTCGCTGAACACCGAGGCACCTACGGATTCACCATTGGACAGCGCAAGGGTCTAGGTCTGGCGGGCCCGCTGCCAGATGGTTTACCACGCTATGTGGTGGGCTTAGATGTGCGGCGTAATACCGTCCTCATCGGTACACGGGACATGTTGGAGACGAATTACCTGCAGGGGTGGCCAGCTAACTGGCTATCGCGAGAGTTGGCGGACTGCGCGGCGGCGGGGGAGCGCCACAAACTCCGTTGTGAAGTGCAGGTGCGGGCGCACGCAGCGCCAGTGCCGTGCACTGTCGAGATGATGGGGGAGACCGTCACCATCCACACAGATGTCCCCTTGCGCGGAGTGGCGTGTGGTCAAAGCGCAGTGCTCTACCAACCCGATCCAGTAGGCGACCTTGTGCTTGGGTCGGCCACTATTCACGCGACAGCTGAGAGCTACGATACCCTCACGGCGCAAGATAGTACGGAGAGGCCGGTATCCTCTCCACTCAGTGGAGTTTCGGAATCCTCATGATGGTGCATGCCGAGGGGTCGTTACCCGGTACCGATATGCGTTCGGTGCTGCAGATGATTGCGGGGGAGGCAGCGTCTGCATTCTTTCTCCCCGTGCTACCTGCGCGGGGTCTGCCGGCCACTGCGGTAGGGCGGATGACGGCGCTCCTCCCGGACATGGTGTGGGGCTACGGTGTCCGCACATTTGTTTGCGGACCGCAGGAAACACGTTTCCATCGTGCTGCACGCTCCCTTCTCGAGCAGGATATGGACCTGCTGGAGGAGATCGTTGAGACGACGGGTACCGGCAGCGGGCCGCTTACCGTGGTGGTGGCGGGTCCTGTTGCCTGTTTATCCCATGTGGAGCTCCCCAATGGGCATTGGATGCTGACAGACACAGGCGCTGTTTGTGACCTGATGGACCAGTACGTCGAGATGGTGGCGCAGCTGGCGCGTGACCTGTCACGACGGACTGGGCGTGACCCGTGGGTAGTGATGGATGAAGGCGACGCGGGGCCAGCGCTGAGTGGGACATTGCCAGGGGCGCACCGGTGGGAACACATTCCCATGCCGGATCAGCAGATCCTGCCGGCGCAGTGGAGTGCTGTGGGGGAGGCGATGCCTGGTAGGGTCGTACTTCGCCTTCCTCATGAGAGTACGCAGTGGGTGCGTCAGTGTGCGCCGGCGTTGTGGGCGGGCACGTTACGAGTGGCACTGCCGGTATCGTTGCAACCATCGACTGCGCAACGGGATGAGATGGGAGAGCTTCTCGACCAGTGGGGAGGTGGGCTGGAGTGCGTGATGCCGTTAGTGGTACCACAGCGGGAGCGTCGACAGCACGCCCATCGTCTTGCTGTGCTCCTCCGGGATTTGGCTGTGGCGCCGCAGGAATCTTCACTGCCTAGCTTCCACGACAGTATGTTGTGCTATACGTCAGAGAACACCCACGGTGTATCACTACGTGGCATACAAGAATGCCTTGGGTCGCTCGTGGAGATGCCAGAGCTAGTGTTGGACGAGTGGCCCCAGTAGCGGCCATTCTGTTTCCACAGTGCGGGGATCTTGCCCTATGCGCTCCAGATACTCCCGGAAACTCTGTTGGCGCTCGCGGTGCCAGTTGGTTTGCAGCGCCATGAGTTCGTCTACCGGGGTGGTCCGCAACTGCGGATAGACATCTGCCAACCGCTTGGCAAGCTGTGCAGCCCCCCAAGCGTCTGCATCGGAGTTGTGCGCATTGTCTAGCGACACCTGGTAGTGTTCGCACACAATACCGAGGGTGCGTTTTCCCTTGCGGTATTTGTCGAGAGCACGATCCACCACATAGGGATCGAGCACCAGCCCGCGTACCTCGAATGTCGGCTCCCAGTGCTGCAGAATGGTGAGATCAAACGGGGCGTTATAGACGATGAGAGTACGGCCCTCCTCCCAAGCGGCATAGAGATGAGCGACAGATTCCTTGACGACCTCCGCATGTGGGCGGCCTTCACGCCGTGCCTGTTCCGTCGAAATACCGTGAACCGCAGTGGCTTCAGCGGGAATGGCACAACCCGGATCAGCCAGCCAGTTATGGGTGACAATGCGGGGTTCCGCATCCGCTGACGAGGACTCTGGCAGGTCGATATCAAGACATGAGGAAGTGACGATGCGTGCCGTCCGAGGGTTTGGGCCCGTCGTCTCTAAATCGAAGGAGCACACATGGTGTGGGGTAAAAAAAGAGTCTGACACGGGATCTCCTCGTGGTCCACAGCGAGAGCATAACCCTTTCGGTGATGCTGTCCTCAGGTTACTCTCCAACAGTGACAAATTCGGCGAACGGCTGGCGCGAGACGCTAGGCTAAAGACGTGATTACCTCCGATATTCAGCAGCGCTGGAATGAGCTTGCCAGTGTTGTGCGCGACCACCAGTTTCGCTACTACGTAATGGACTCACCCATCATTGCTGATAGCGAGTTTGACCAGCTTTTTCATGAGTTGGTGGCGTTGGAGGATGAGTATCCAGAATTGCGTACTCCGGATTCCCCCACACAGCTGGTCGGTGGCGGCTTCGAGACGACGTTCAACCCCGCGCAGCATCCCGAACGAATGTTGAGCTTGGAGGATGTGTTTAGCCCGGAAGAGTTGAGGGAGTGGCTCACTCGACTGGAGAAAGAAATCGGTCCGGACCAGGACTACCTCACCGAACTGAAGATTGATGGCGCGGCTATTGACCTGGTGTACCGGGATGGAGTGCTGGAACGTGCCGCCACCCGAGGAGACGGACGGATCGGGGAGGACATTACCCTTAATGCGCGCACTATCGCGGATATCCCCGTACACCTCACACATCACCCCGATTATCCGCTGCCTGCACTTCTGGAAGTTCGTGGGGAGGTGTACTTCGCACTTGATGACTTTGCCGCACTCAATGCCCGGATTGTTGCGGAGGCAGAAGAAGCAGGTCGGAAACCCAAGCCGTTTGCTAATCCACGTAATGCTGCAGCTGGCTCGTTACGGCAGAAAGACCCTGCTGAGGTGGCACGACGCCATCTGCGTATGATCTGTCATGGTTTGGGGAAGACGGAGGGGTTCCAGCCTGCCACGCAGCGGGATGCCTACCGCGCGATGGCGGCGTGGGGGCTCCATGTTTCTGATAAGACAGAGCACGTGACTGGCATTGACGCAGTTCTCGAGAAGATGCGCTACTGGGGTGACCATCGCGCGGAAGTAGAACATGAGACGGACGGATTAGTCGTTAAGCTCAACAGCATTGCTGAGCAGCGAGACCTTGGAGCAACGTCACGTGTACCTCGATGGGCAGTCGCGTACAAGTACCCACCAGAAGAAGCCATCACCACCCTTATCGATATTCGGGTATCCGTGGGACGTACTGGCAGAGTGACGCCCTATGCTTTTATGGAACCTGTCACGATTGCCGGTTCAACAGTGTCAAATGCCACCTTGCACAACCAATTCGAACTTAAACGCAAGGGTGTGTTGATTGGTGATCAGGTCGTTATTCGCAAAGCTGGCGAAGTGATCCCGGAAGTGCTGGGCCCCATCGTCGATGCCCGTACCGGGGATGAAAAGGAGTTTGTTTTCCCTATCCATTGTCCAGAATGTGGGGCGCTGCTTGCCCCCGAGAAGGAATCTGATCAGGACTGGCGCTGCCCCAATACGCAAGGTTGCCCAGCGCAGCTTCGGGAACGGTTGTTCTACTTGGCTAGTCGCGCGGCCTTGGATATTGAGGCACTCGGAGAGAAGGGAGCGCGCGATCTCTATGAGCGCGGGATTCTGCACAATGAGGGAGATCTCTTCACCCTCACTGCTGATGATCTCCTCCGTACATCCCAATACACCCGAAATGCTCCCCGTCATGTCGATATCGATCCGCGTTATGCGGACACACCTGTTGGGGAGGTTGATGGGAAACGCGTCATTCTCTCGAAAACTGGAGAGAAGCTGCTCAAGAACCTTGCGGATGCGAAAAAACGTCCTCTTTGGCGCGTCCTCGTGGCGTTATCGATCCGCCATGTTGGTCCGACTGCTGCACGCTCGCTGGCGGCTACCTTCCACAGTATGACGGATATCGAACAGCGAGCGGTACAAGGCGACACTGCTGCCTTCGCCGAAGTGGAGGGAGTCGGTGAGATTATTGCTGACGCCTTGGTGGAGTGGTTTGCGGTGGAATGGCACCGGGAAATTGTGGTAAAGTGGGCGGCCGCGGGTGTACAGATGGAGGACCAGCAAGAATCTTCCCAGGTGCCCACTCTGGAGGGCCTCACCATCGTCGCTACTGGCGCGTTGGAGGGTTTCACCCGTGACTCGGTAAAAGAGGCGATTCTGGCGCGGGGAGGCAAAACGGCAGGGTCTGTCTCGAAGAAGACAGACTATGTGGTGGCTGGGGAGAATGCCGGCGCGAAACTGACCAAGGCCGAAACACTGGGTATTCCCGTGCTCACGGAAGAGCAGTTTGTCACTCTGCTGCAAGGCGGGAAGGCCGCACTGAAGGAGAAAGACGTATGAGCAACCCGTCACCTGACGGAGTAATTATTCGCGCTATGCGTGAATCTGATTTGGTGGGGGTAGGGGAGATGACGGCGACGACCTACATCCCTTATGAGGAACCAAATTCCCCCTACATCGACATTCTGCGTGATGTGGCACCTCGTTTTCGGGAAGCGACTGCACACTTCGTAGCGGAAGAGACAGCAACCGGCGACATTCTCGGGGCGGTGACTTTAGCAGCAGGGGGCAGTCCGTGGGCGGCTATTGCTGCTGATGATGAGATTGAGATGCGGATGTTGGCGGTAGATGAGTCTGCGCGGGGCCGTGGAATTGGTACTGCGCTTGTTCATAGGTGCCAAGAATTTGCTGGCCGACAGCGCTACCGGCAGTTGGTGTTGTCCAGTCGAGAGAATATGACGAACGCTCACCGTCTCTACGAAAGAGCAGGTTTCACGTTGGACCCTGCCCGGTTTTGGGACCCTATTCCTGGCCTCACAGTTCGCTGTTACGTGTGGCTTGTCGCTACTGCAACGCGGTAGCATGTGCAGCGTACGACTGCATGCGCACAGTACAACCCCGAAGAAAGGTGCTTCAGTGGACGGTATTACCCGTGACGATGTTGCTCACCTCGCCAAGTTGGCGCGTTTAGCGTTGGCAGATGACGAGTTGGATGAGCTGGCTGGCCAGATCAAAGATATTTTGCAGCACGTGAATGTCATCACGGAGCTCGATACTGAAGGTGTTGAGGCGATGAGCCACCCTGTGGCCATCCACAATGTCACCCATGAGGACGTCATTAAGCCGTGCCTTTCCCAAGAGGAAGTGTTGAGCCAAGCACCCGAGGTCGAAGATGGCCGTATCGTTGTTCCCCAGATTCTGGGCGAAGGAGGGGAGTAACCCACATGACCGCTCTTCGTACTGTTCCGGCAGATTCCATCTTGTCTCTGGATGCCTACACTTTGGCCCAGCGTATCCACTCTGGTGAGCTGACTTCGGTGGCGGTGACGCAAGCATTCCTCGACCGTATTGCTGAGGTAGACGGGGATCTCCACGCTTTCCTACACGTCGGCGCAGAGGACGCTTTGGCGACCGCCCGACAGGTCGATGAGGACATTGCGGCGGGTAAAGGCCCAGCCTCCCCGTTAGCCGGTGTACCTATCGCTTTGAAGGATGTGTTCACCACGACGGATGCTCCGACAACCTGCGCCTCCAAAATCTTGGAGGGGTATGTGCCGCAGTATGATGCTACTGTCACGAGGAAACTGCGGGAAGCCGGCATTCCGATTCTCGGCAAGACCAATATGGATGAGTTCGCCATGGGCTCCTCCACGGAGAACTCTGCTTTCGGGCCGACCTTCAACCCGTGGGACAAAGAGCGTACGCCGGGTGGTTCCGGCGGTGGTTCAGCAGCCGCACTGGCGTCCTATGAAGCTCCGCTGGCGATCGGGACGGACACGGGTGGTTCCATCCGCCAGCCTGCCGCTCTTACCGCTACGGTGGGAGTGAAGCCGACGTACGGCACTGTTTCTCGTTACGGTCTGGTGGCTTGCGCTTCTTCCCTCGATCAAGGGGGACCGTGTGCGCGTACCGTGCTGGATACGGCTATGCTGCACAACATTATTGCGGGCCATGACGAGCACGACTCAACTTCTCTGGCAGTAGAGATTCCCGACATGGTGAGTGCTGCAGTGGAGGGTCAGGAGAAGGACCTCTCTGAGGTGAAGGTTGGCGTCATCAAGGAATTCCTTACAGATGAGGGGTGTCAGCCGGGTGTCGCGGAGTCTTTCCAGAATGCAGTGGAAACTCTGGAGGGGCTGGGGGCAGAAATCGTTGAGGTTTCATGCCCCAACTTCCCGCACGCGTTGGCCGCCTACTACCTCATTCTGCCGTCTGAGGTCTCGTCCAATCTGGCACGCTTTGACGGAATGCGGTACGGCTTGCGGGTGGGTGACGATGGTAGCCATTCAGCGGAAGAGGTCATGTCGCTGACCCGTGCAGCCGGCTTCGGTAAGGAAGT
>OKDF01000534.1_pt1 | contig 10101 bp, 7 predicted proteins | sample 1613721 | NCBI WGS metagenome assembly OKDF01 (sample SAMN04436873, study PRJEB24849) | human gut metagenome | biome: human gut; feature: NICU; material: stool | host: Homo sapiens | place: USA: Saint Louis, MO | collected 2011-09-21
CCACCAGGGTGGATCCAGGTAGGGTGGCGTGCATTGTCATCTCCTCCAACACACCCCAGCAGAGGGCGCGAGCGAGCGGGTCCACGATGTCTTCGACGCGCTCGATTACGGTTTCTACGCTCTGTGCATCCAGTTCGATCTGGCAGTAGGTGAGGTCCTCGTCGTTGGGGAGGAGGAGCGCTCCTTGTGGGAGGTTCCGCAGGTCCGTGACGGTGGTCGACTCATCGTCGAGGTCCACTTCGGTGTAGTGGGTACGCACGAGTTCGCCCGCCTCATCTACAGTGAGCGAAGCGTCTGCACTGGTGTGCGCACCGCCTTCCACGATCCCGTCGCTAGCCGCTGGGGCTACCGAGTAGATGCCCACGCCGACGCGGTGGGGACGTAGTTCGCCGGCGCCCGGTGCAGCGCCACTTTGGTGGAGAGTGACGGAGCTGTAACGGGCGGACTGGTCACCCACAGTGGCGTCGACGTCAGCGAGATCCTGTCCTTCGGCCGTGGTGGTGATGTCAAAGTCGAGCGAGAGGGTGTTGCGCCCGGTGGTGGTGAGCCAGGCTTCTGCCCACGCATGAAAGTCCTTGTCGCAGTAGCGGCTGACCGCATCGAGGAGATCTTGGAACGTTGCGTTGCTGTAGGAGTGGGCGCGGAGATAGTCTCGCAGACCCTTGAGGAAGGGATCTAGGCCGGCGTAGGCCACGAGCTGTTTGAGGACGGCACAGCCTTTCGCGTAGGTGATGCCATCGAAGTTGGCGTCCAGCTCTTCCAGATTCTCCATGCTGGCTGCAATGGGGTGGGTGGAAGGGAGGTCGTCTTGCCGGTAGGCCCAATTTTTCTGGGTTGAGGCGAAGGTGGTCCAGGCGGTTTGGTAGTTGGTGGAGCCGAGTTGGGCCATGACGCTCGCCCAGCTGGCGAAGGATTCGTTCAGCCAGAGGTCATTCCACCACTGCATGGTGACGAGGTTGCCGAACCACATGTGTGCCATTTCGTGCAGGACGGTATCGGCGCGTCGCTCGTATTTCCAGGCGGTGGCGTGGGAGCGGAAAACGTAGTCTTCGCGGTAGGTGACGCAACCGACGTTTTCCATGGCGCCGGCGTTGAAGTCGGGGACGAAAACCTGGTCGTAGGAGCCGGTGAAGGGGTAGAGGATGCCGAAAGTGCGGTGGTAGTAGTCGAAGCCGCCTTTGGTGAGGGTGAAGATGTTGCCCGGGTCGAAGTAGGGGGCGAGGGTTTCGCGGCAGTAAAGGTTGAGAGGAATGGTGAGGGTAGTGCCGTCCTCCTCGGTCCACTGGTAGGTGTCGCTCCATTGGTGGTAGGGGCCGGCACAGAGGGCAAAGAGGTAGGGGCAGAGGGGGTTGGTGGGCTGGAAGTGGTGGGTGCTGGCTTTTTCTTCGCCGAAGATGGGGGAGGTGGCGGTAGTGGAGCTGTCGATGCTGCTATTGCTGATGATGTGCCAGCTGGTGGGTGCTGTCACTGTGAGGTCGATGGGTGCTTTGAGGTCGGGCTGGTCGAAGCAGGCGAAGACGCGTTTGGAGTCGGCGGGTTCGCATTGGCTGTAGAGGTAGACGGTGCCGTCTGCGGCATCGACGGAGCGGTGGAGGCCTTCACCTGTGGTGGAGTAGCGGCACCAGGCGTCGATGACAATGGTGTTGTGGTCGGCGAGGGAGGGGAGGGCTAGACCGTTTTCGCCGGTTTCTCCGGTAGTGGAAAGAGTGGTGTTGTAGGCGTGCACGTCGAGGGGGTCGCCATTGAGGGTGGCGGAGAGAAGGTGTGCGTCGCGTAGGTCGAGGAAGGTGGAGTAGCCGGGAGTGGGGCAGTCGAGTTGAATGGTGGTGTGGGAGCGGAAGTGAGTGAGGGGGGAGATCCCGGATGGGGCGTCTGGGAGTGTGTAGTTTTCTGCAGTGTTGGGGTGGGTGGTGGGTTGGGTGACGTCAAGGTGGATGGTGTAGGAGGTGACGGTGAGGTGTGCGGCGCGGTCGGCGGCGGTTTCTCGGGTCAGGTTGAATGACGTCACGGAGTAGCTCCTCAGTGGGTGAGTGGTGGGCTTCTGTGACGGTTTCAGAGACACTTTTGTGTGATCGTCACAGATGCGTTTTAGGGTGTTTTTAGTTAATAGGGGGCGAACCTAAGAAAAGCGATAAACTGGTAGCTTAATCGCTTTAGTTGAGACTCTAGTTGTTCATTCCCGCAATGTCAGTAGGGGGTTACGAAGCCCTTGTTGTAGCGGAAACACTCGGCAACATTTGATAATGCAACATAGGCCTTGAGCTGGGTGTTTCCACTTCTTTTCAAGAACAGTGAGCTAGCGTATCCAGATCCAAAAAATTTGCCCAAGCCCTCGGTAGCCTAGGAGTCAGCTCCAATTAGTTTAATTGTGCGATCGGACGGGCATTCTCGTTTTTGTGAGTGGGAATCCTTCGTTAGCGAGGGAGGATCCGCGGAGCCCCTGCCAGTCTGTGTTGCGCTTATCAACTCCTCGGAAGGAGATGTCACATGGCGTTGGATCAAGCCGAATGGAAGCGGCTCGAAGACAAGGCCTCCGAGCTCAGGAAGCTTACCCTTCAGACGGTTATCTGGGCAGGGTCTGGTCACATCGGTGGTTCGCTCTCGGCAACGGACGTCTTGACGGTTCTTTACTACAACGAGATGAATTTCGATGGTAAGAAACTAGACGACCCGGACCGCGACCGCTTCGTGCTGTCGAAGGGCCACATCGGCGTTGGTTTCGCCCCTGTTCTTGCTGACAAGGGCTGCTTCCCCAAGGAATGGCTGGAAGAGTACAACCACACCGAGTCCCCGCTGGGTATGCACCCCTGTTCACACATGGTGCCCGGCGTCGAAATCTCCACCGGTTCGCTCGGCCACGGCCTGCCGATCGCCGTGGGCATGGCCCTCGGCGCCAAGCTGCTGGGCAAGGAATGGCGTACCTACACCCTGCTGGGTGACGGTGAATCGGACGAAGGCTCGAACTGGGAAGCTGCTATGGCCGGCGCCAAGTTCAAGCTGGACAACTTGGTCGCCATCATTGACCGCAACAAACTGATGATGGATGGCCCGACCGAGGACATCATGCCGCTGGAGAGCTTCGGCGACAAGTGGCGCGCCTTCGGGTGGGAGGTCATCGAAATTAACGGCAATAGCATTCCCGAGATCGTCGACGCCTTCGCCAAGGCTCGCGAAGTCAAGGGGAAGCCTACTGCCATCATTGCCAACACCACCAAGGGTTGCGGCATTGACTTCATCGCTGGTGACTACAAGTGGCACTACGGTGCATTCGCGTCGGATCTGGCAGATAAAGCATTCGATAGCCTAGACCGCTACCACGAGCAGCGGCTTGCAGCAGTGAAGGGAGCCTAACGCAATGGCTGGTATGACTTATACGGCACAGGCCCAGGTTGACCTGTCCACCGCCGAAATTTACGGCCGCGTTCTAACCGAACTTGCTGCCGAGCATGAGGATATTGTTGGCCTCTCCGCCGACCTCGCCAAGTCCACCAAGATTGGTCTGCTGGGTGACAAGTTCCCCGAGCGTTTCTTCAACGTTGGTATTGCTGAGCAGGACATGATGGGCATTGCTGCCGGTCTTGCCGCTGCCGGTTTCACTCCGTTCGTGTCTACCTTCGCCGCCTTCGCCTCTATGCGCGCATGCGAGCAGGTCCGCACGGACATCTGCTACAACAAGAAGAACGTTAAGATCATCGCCACCCACACTGGCACTTCCTTCGGCCAGGCCGGTACGACCCACCACTGCACCGAGGACATCGCCATCATGCGCTCCTTCGCAGGCATGGTCGTCCTTAACCCTGCTGATGGTATGTCCACCGCCCAGGCTGTGGAAGCTGCCTACGAGCACGACGGCCCCGTCTACATTCGTATCAACCGCGGCTTCGACCAGGTTGTGTACGAGGAGCCCGTTGAGAACTTCCGTATCGGTGGTTCCAACACGCTCCGTGAAGGCACTGACCTCACCATCATTGCCTGCGGCGCTGGCGTATGGCGTGCCGTCCAGGCTGCCGACTTCCTGAAGAACGAGGACGGCCTGTCTGTCCGCGTGATCGACCTGTACTCCTTGAAACCGCTCGACGAAGAGGCTATCAAGGCTGCTGTGAGTGAGACCCGCCGCATCGTTACTGTGGAAGACCACAACATCATTGGTGGTATGGGCTCCGCAGTTGCCGATGTCGCCGCCACCGCCGGCAAGGGCTTCACCTTCAAGAAGCTGGGTGTTCCGGACTGCTGGTCCATCATCGGCCAGCCGGAAGACCTGATGTCCTACTACGGCTTTGACGAGAACGGCATCATTAACACCGTTCGCGAACTCATGAAGATTGAGGTCGAAGAGGACGACGACTGGGATGATGAGGTCTAAGAATGAGCGATGCTGACAAGACTCGGTATTCAACGATTGTCTTCCTGAAGGCTGTTCTGCCTACTCTGAAGCCGCTCGTTGAAGGTAAGCCGGGCCTGACCAAGCTCTGGGGGAGTACCAACGGTACTGTCCAGATCAGCGCTTGCGCTCCGGATGGCGAATTCAACGTGAATGGTGTGCAGAAGGACGCCATGCACTTTGAAATCACCGATGGAGCTCTGCAGCCCCGCTTGTCCGCAACCGACTATCCCGACTTTGAAATCGAGTTCAAGAGCCGTGAAGATCTCGTCACCTTCTTCACCGGTGGACTCGCCCTTCCCAAGTTCCGCGGAGCTCTGAAGAAGCCCGGACTGCTGGTGAAGACGATTGGCACGCTGCTCGTCCTCTCCAAGCTGATGGGCGCTACTGAGCCCCCGGAGGATCCGGACGAAGCTGCACTTCTCACCAAGCTGATGTTCTACTTGTTGACCACGGGTATCTCCCAGCTCAACAAGGCCGGACATCCGAAGTTCAAGAAGTGGGCAAAGAAACAGCCTGACCGCGTGTACCAGCTGTCTGTGCAGGGTAAGCCCGAGCTGGCCGCCTACGTGCGCGTCAAGGGTGGCCGTACCCGTGCATCCCGCGGCTACTACAAGCGTTCTCGCCCGTTCTTCGAACTGTCCTTCGACTCCGTCCCGAGTGCCCTTGGCACCCTACTGGAGATCGACGACATGCTTGAGGCCACCACTGCTGGACGTATTCTCATGTTCGGCGCACCCGAGTATGGTGCAGACTTCGGCGACCTTCTTCTCACCATCGGAGGTTATGCAAAGTGAGAATCCCATTCGTTAGCCCGAAGATTCACGGCCTCATGCACGTCGGCGTTACCGTGTCCGACTTTGAGGCAGCTGTCAAGTGGTACCACGAGAAGTTCAACTGCCTGCTCGTTTCTGAGATGGTTTTGGATAACTCGGTCCTGGAGCCCATGTCTAACATGTATGGCGCTTCCGGCCTGAGTACCCGCCTGGGCTTCTTGCGTACTCCCGACGGTGGAGTTTTGGAGATCTTCGAATTCACTCCCAAGCAGGACAAGCAGAAGTGTGAGTGGAACCGTCCCGGTTACACCCATGCCTGCATCTCTGTTCGCGACGTACCGAAGGTTCGTGCCGAACTGGAAGCCCAGGGAGTTGAGTTTGTCACCCCGATCAATGCCACTGCCGGCACCCACTGGTGCTTCTGCAAGGACCCTGACGGCAACTTCATTGAGATCATGGACCTCCATGGTCAGCGCCTGCTGCTGAAGTGGCTCGGCTGGACCCAGGGCCTGATCGACAAGAAGGGCAAGTACGCCTCCTACTACAAGTAATTCCTTGTCGTAGAACGCAGAACCCTCACTGACCCCACCTCCTGGGAGGTGGGGTCAGTGCTATTTACGGAATAAACATATACCCCGCTGGGTTATCGTCAAGTGAAAGAGCACTGCGCTTTTTCCCCTCAATAGAAAGGCCGCTATGTCTGACACCCGCGTAGATTTTTGGTTCGACCCCTCCTGCCCCTGGTGCTGGCTTACCTCCCGCTGGATCCTTGAGGCAAACAAGGTTCGTGATTTTGACCTAGGCTTCCATGTGATGAGCTTGGGTGTCCTCAACGAGGGGCGCGATCTTGACCCCGCCTACCGGGAACATATCGACAAGACGTGGGGGCCCGTCCGTGTGCTGAACGCGGCAGCACAGGAACATGGGGAAGACGTCCTCGCGGATCTCTATACCGCTATTGGTTTGCGATTCCACAATGGTGGGCGTCCCCAGGACAAGGCTGCCGTTGAGGAAGCTCTAGTGGACGTTGGACTGCCCACTACCCTTATGGAGCATTGGGACGAGACCACCTACGAGAAAGAGCTGCGGGCCTCGCACCATACCGGCATGGATGTGCTGGGAGATAACGTGGGTGCCCCGTGTATCCATGTAAATGGTGTTGGCTTCTTCGGTCCGGTCATCAGTCGTGTTCCGAAGGGCGAGGAAGCAGGGAAGGTGTTTGACGGGGCAGTCGCGCTGGCAAACTTCCCCTACTTCTACGAACTCAAGCGATCCCGCACGGAATCCCCTGTCTTTGACGTCTAGACGCTGCTTTTACAGGGGCGTTTACGGGGCAATGGCGTTGTAGAGGAGCGCTGAGCAACGGCATTTTTATGGTGTTGACCGATTGCCGCACAACACTGAATTGGGGCATTTTGCTCTGATTCGGCTTTTCGTTTGCCTGGCTCCCATTAAGCTAAAGCTATGCGAATTTATCTTGGCTCCGATCATGCCGGTTTTGATATGAAGAATGCTATCGCGGCCCATCTCAAAGAAGAGGGTCACGAGGTCGTGGACTGTGGCGCCCACGAATATGACGCCCTTGATGATTACCCTGCCTTCTGTGTTTCCTGCGCGGAACATGTCCGTGACGATGAGGGGTCTCTCGGCATCGTGCTTGGCGGTTCCGGTAACGGCGAGCAGATGGCCGCCAATAAGGTGAAGGGAATTCGTTGTGCCCTCGTGTGGAATGTGGAGCTTGCCAAGTTGGCACGCGAGCACAATAACGCACGGGTGATGAGTCTCGGCGGTCGCTTCACTGAAGAATCCGATGCACTGAAAATGGTAGATGCATTTATTGCTCAACCGTGGTCTGAAGAAGAGCGGCACCAGCGTCGCATCGACATTTTGTCCAAGTATGAGGAAACAGGGGTTAACGAGGGTGCTCCTGAACCACAAAAGGTATAGATTCGGTAACTTTTTTCGGGATGTTCCTTCCGTACGGCGGGAACATCCCGTTTTTTATTTCCCAAGGAGTCAGGAAATAACCTGTGAGAAGTTGGACGATATCACGGAAACTGAAGCAAATTTCTCGTGAATTGGTAGACAAAATTCTCGAAGCCGGGCGTCGGATCGTGGCAGGTGGATAAATTGTTTATGCAGGTAGGAAGGTTTCAGTTTTGGTATTTATCAAAAAATCTAGAAAAGCTGGACGGATTGATTAAACCGAACGGGTTAAAACTGTGAATTACTTGAAAGCGCCATGTTTTTTTATCCCGAGAACTCAGATAAAGTTTTGGTAGCAGTATTGCGTCTAAATGAGGTTTATCTATGTCTTCCCGCGTTCGGAACCGCCTGCGTGCCCTCGCCACCTCGGCTACCAGTCTGTTGGTAGCTAGCAGCATGGTGTGTGCACTGGCGCCCGCTGTATCTGCCGCACCGACTAGCTCGGAGACGAGCACCGCTACCTCTACGTCCACGAAGGGCTTCCTGGGCGGGCTGTTTGGCGGAAAGTCTGACGAAGCCACCAGCACGAAGGCTCCTGCCTCAACGGTGACTTCCATCAATCATCTGCGCGATCTTTTTGACGCGCCGAAGGCGTCCATTACGACCACTCAGCCGGAAGATCCCAACGCTGAGGCCGAGGGACGCGAAGCTATCCGTAACAAGGATGGTGAGATTGTCTACACTGGCAAGCACACCTCCCAGTCCGCTGCAGAAGCTCAGGGTTTGTACTGCGAAACCTCTGACGACCTGACCTTTGGTGGTGTGGCGCACCTTGTTGAGGATCAGCTGCGCAGGCTCATCAAGGATAAGGCCGCGATGAAGGTCTTCGACCAGCAGGTCCGGATGCTAGAGACGGCAATGAACTACGTTCAGCTGCCGACCCTCATTGTTTCTAATCCGGCAACTCAGCTGACGGGTCCGGCCCGCGAGTTCGACGACCATGGCGTGAACTACCTGGTCGGGGCTCTGTTGAAGGCCCGTGATGGTGGTTGGCGCTCGACGGTGTCTGTTCAGGACATCACCATTAATGAGGCTGTTGAGACGGTGCTGTGGTGGTTCTACTGGGTTCAGATTTATGGCCAGTGGCATAACGAGACTTTCCCGTCTATTATTCGGGCGACGATTCTGGGCATCAATCTTGGTGGTCTGACTGATCCTGTCGAGAGGACGTTGGCATTGGGCCCAAGCATTGTGCTGGGTCTGGGGAACTTTATTCAGAAGCAGCTACAGAAGAACTGTCTCTCTAAGACGAACTCTCGTTCCAACCCCGGCAACTACCAGTACCATGACCTGCCGGCTTGGTTGCCGAAGGATATTACTGATGGGGTGCACCAGCTCGAAGCTCCTCTTGATAATGTTGAGGTTGCCGACGAGGACTGTCCTCCGATTTCGGAGATGAACTTCCGTCGCATCGGTAAGCGCACCACGCTTATCATGCGCAAGGACGTTAAACCCCAGTATCGCGAACTGTTCGACCAGGTGGCACAATTTGTGCTACTCCGCATGGAGGAGATTAAGGTCAATAAGGCCCTGATCCCTCTGAAAGCGTGGGAGATCGGCGGTCTGATTGGTCTCATCAATAACCCAGTCCTCACCTATGTTGGTGGCACTGCACTTGGTGCAGTTGATGGACGCGCCTATCAATGGGTACCGATGGGCGAGATCACTGTCGATAATGCTGCAGACATTGCTATTGTTTCGAACGCAGTGGCGAAAATCATCGCCCAGATTATGTGGGCCATCACTAAGGCAATCATGCAAGCGGTGATTAATGGTGCCAATAAAGGAATTGATAAAGCTATCCGGAAGGCAATTGCCGAAGCGGTTCTTGGGCCAGAAATTGTCGCGACAAAAGGTGTGTGTAGGGCTCTCGCGGGAATCTTGATAGGGGGTAGCCTTGCCGGAAGTGGAGTTGCTCCTGGGGTTATTCCCGCGGAACTTGCCGGGCAAGCTGCGTTGGGTCTATTCTGCGGCACGGTTGGTTTAGTTGAGAATGCTGCTACTGATGATCCTGCAACTTTTACTGTCACCCCTGCTTTGAGTATCCGTCTTTTCCCCTTACCAGCAATTTCTTTCGGTATTCTCATTCCATGGTTCGGGTCTATCCCCGTCGGCCCTCCCGGTATAGATCCCACCAACCCTGGTCTTCCTGGACTCCCCGAACCAACACTTGGTGCACCAGTGTTGGGGGATGTGCCCATCTTCGGCAGACTATTTAAAAAGTCCAAATTTATCCAGCTGCTGACGATCTTGGGTTTGGACTGGGACCTTATCATTAACCCCATCCCCACCATGTTCTTCGCGGGTGACGTGCTGCTACCTATGGGGCAGAAAGTCACGCAGTCTGTATGCCTTGCAGAAGATAAAGGCCACCGTCAAGCTAAGTGGCAACGCGGTACCGCCCAGATGGAAGAGGACGCCGCGCTAGCCGAGAAGAAGGGCCTCTACGAAGCCCCCAAAGGACCGAACATCATCCTCTTCAACAAGTGGGTGTTGCCCTTCGCTAACCCCTTCTTCAAACCCGACTATGCGAACCTCAACACCGACGTGCCCGAGCGTGAACCGATGATCCAGCGTCACGACCCCAACCGCGTCCCCGACCAACTCGATCCCGATGACGTCGAGTACAAGGATGAGGTTAACCCCTCGCTGGATCCCGACTACAAGATCACGTACAACCGTGACTTCGACCAGCTTGATCCCACGACGTCCATCACCAAGGACGACCCGTACGCTCCTGCCACCAGCTCCGAAAGTAGCTCAACCACTACCAAAGAGCCCAAGGTCACGAGCACCACGACCAAGCGCAACTAAAACCGCATAACAAAGGGAGGGCCTCGCCACAATGGCGGGGCCCTCCCTTATGGCCCTATGACGTCAACACGCGGCACTCACAAGGCCACACCAACAGTCTGTAGGGTACTCAAGAAACTGCACATCACCTCCCCACAGCACAGT
>OKDF01000536.1_pt1 | contig 10069 bp, 15 predicted proteins | sample 1613721 | NCBI WGS metagenome assembly OKDF01 (sample SAMN04436873, study PRJEB24849) | human gut metagenome | biome: human gut; feature: NICU; material: stool | host: Homo sapiens | place: USA: Saint Louis, MO | collected 2011-09-21
TACACCTGCATGAGGGTAGCCTCGCAGGCCTCAGCGCCGCCGAACCCCCCCACTAGGCCGACGATAGTTAGTCTTTTCCCTCAAACATTTCAGTAGTACGCTGTGCGAACTCGTTGAATACTAGGAGGAAATAGGCGGCACGGCCGCCCGCGTCGCAGAACCGCTTGTACTCGTCAGCCCCCATGTAGGTTTTCGCAATGTCAACGGGGTTACTGCCAATGTTTTCGAAGGCCTTCAAGGTCTTATCGTCGGCAAGAGAGGGGTCAAGAAAAGTGAACGTTTCACCTTCGAAAGTGAAGGCCACACGATCGGGCGCGACACCGCCGTTAGCTTCCTTCTTCTGGGCAAGAAGAGCATCAAGATCGATAGCAGGCATAGTGCTTTCTCCTATGTGAGAGGTACAGAAATGGTTGTGTGGCAGGACTCAAAATAAGGTGTGGAAAGGGTGGGAGAGCCTGCCAGTCTCCCACCCCATCCACGATCATGTGTGCTAGCCGGTAGCGCCAGGAGTAGCGGTAGTTTCCGGCTTCCAGCCTTCCTTGAAGGTCGTCTTAACAGACCAGCCGTCCTTACCCGGGAACGCAGTCCAGGTAACCTCATACACCACAGCATCCTCGGTGGTGTATTTCATAGAGCCACGCTCAGTGATACGGGCATTAGCCAGTACAATACGGCGAGCCTTGTCCTTATCGACCACATCGAGATAAAGAACAGAGTTCTTCAGCTCAGGGTGCCCCTGCTCAGTAATAGTCACAGAGCCGTCAGCGTTAGTAGTCATTGCCGACGGATCAACACCATAGAACAGTGAGTTGGTCTGAAGGTCCGACTGGAGCAAGGTAGCCTTCACGGTAACCTGGCTCTTGGTGATCTCGACACGGACAGGGATCAGTTCCTGCCAGGCCTCAATCTCAGCCTTATCTTCCTCACGACCGACCTCTACACCATCCTTGGTGATATAACCGAGGGGCTTCTGGACAGCGTCATCGTAGGCGGCAAAACCTTCAATGATTGGCTTAGACATATCGTGCTGAATACGGATACTGCCAGTGATACCCATACGGATAGCGTCGGCGCTTAAACCTACGCGATGATAGGGAGTTTCAGCCATTTGGCTATTTCCTTTCATGAAAAAACCGCCAGCTAGTGGCGGCAATGATTGTTCGAACAAAGTTACGAAAGAAGCGGATCAGCGGAACATAACGCTCGCCTCAGCCCCCACGCAACGCACACGAGGATTCTTATCCGGGCGAGTAGAGAAGAAACCACAATTAGCAGAAATGAACGGTGCTGACGGGTCATCAACAGCAGCGTCCAGCACCTTCTGCACCTCAACAGCGAGATCATAGGCGGAAGCTCTGTTGAACCCTACAACCTCAATATCGGCGTTGAACTCAGCAGAGAGCACATCGCCCTGCCACGCCCGCATCGGGGCGGAAGGGAGATCGTCCACCACTACGCACGGCTGATGCTTAGCAAGATCAGCATCCGGAGGAAGCCCATTACCGATCCACACACCCGGCAGTTTCTCAATCAAATACTGGATGAGACTAGCCAGCATATCGTAGTGTTTCATCGCTTAACCTCCCTCACCGCCCGGCGCAGAGCACGGATACGCTTAGCGTCCTCCGACCCGTACTCTTCCTCCGCGCTATCAGAGGTAATGCGTACCCCGTAGCGGCCATTAGGAAGCGTATAAGACTCAGACGAAAAGCGGGCAGTGCCTCCAGCGGCCGCGGTATAGCGGATAGCCTTCTCCTCCACCTTCGCCGCCTGAAGATCAACACCTCGGCGTACCTGGTCGAGCTGCATAACCTCCTGGAACAGCTCGTCGCCATCAATAACAGCATATCTACCCACTGTGCACCTCCAGGTGGCACTCAACGTGGTCAACACCATTAAGACCAGGCCAACGCCTAACCTCGCCATCAACATCCAAGAGCAGCCCGTTAGCGCGTACACGGTCGCGGGGGCGAAGATCAATATCCACGCCAGGCTGAGTGAATAACGTATACCCGCTAATGCTCAGCACGCGTGCACCGTTAGACTCCGCCTCAACACTCGTTGTTGGTTGCAGCTCCACAGGATGCGGCACCGGGATAACTTCTGCGCCCCCAGCAGGATCGTAGGAGTATTCATCAATCCCGGTACCGTACCCGTAGCGGCCTGCGTCTTTCTTAGCCGGCCTAATGATCTCAATGTGAGTTGCGTAAAACATTAGGCCTCCAGTGGGAGCCGGTAAGGGTCAAGAATAGAGTATTCCTGCCCTGTAGCCGCGATACCGGCACCAGCACCACGCCCATAGCTTTCAGACCGTCCGCCCACCGTCATAGACGAAATCCCAGCAGGCGTCATAAGAGCACGCTCTGCCAGAGTCGCCACGACAGAATCGATGGCGGGGCAGTCCTCGAAACCGTGCGTGAACCGCACTTCTACACTGCGAAACTCACGCGGCCACACGCCATGTCGGAGACGAAGAAGCCCCTTCTCAGACCAGGTGTACTGGTTTTCAGAAAGAAGCTCTCCGTCAACCTCAACAGTGGCAACACTGAGAACATGCAGTGAAGGAAGCTGAAGAATCTTCAGGCCGTTACCGTCAAGAAGAACCGTATCCTCACGCACCGGCGCGATATGCCAGCCACAGTACTGTTCCACGAACGAGCGTGCAGCAGCGATACATGCATCAGCAGCATCACCACCGTTAGCGAGACGCGGCGAAATGTTTTTAGGCTCCACTGCCCTTTACCGCCTTATTACGTGCTGTACGGGCGCGGTTCTGTGGCTTCGGGGCCGCCTTAGCTGAAGCAAGCTCTAACCCAAGCTCCTTAGCCGTCTCTTCCTCATACTGCATCGTATGGGGCAAACCAGCGATCCACACCGTGTACTCTCTCATCATTAGGCACCAGCCGCATCGGAAAGAGTGACCTTAGCGAACGCCTGCGGGACACGGACAGCAAGAGCAATACGTTCTTCAGCCCGAACAGTCATCATATTGTGAAGGAAGTCATCCCCGGCAGTGTCGAACGCCACGGACACGCCGCCCTTACGGTACACAGTGCCACCCATACGGAAGGAACCGACCAGAGCAGTACCCTTAGCGATAGCCGGGGTAATGATGGTCTTAAGACCCCACAGGTTAGGCTGAGACACAACACCGTCAATACCGTAGGCACCAGTGAAGAAACCACCACCGTAGTACTGATTATTCGCATCCTTGGACAAGCGGAACGCCTCATAGTCAGCAGGGTTCAGCACAATACCGTCAGCTACAAGATCGGTAGCAGTAGAAATAGCGGTAGTAGCCTTGTAGACCACATCAGCGTTCTCGGCCTTCTTAGTAGCGGTGAGAGTCTGCACACCCTCACGGTTCAGAAGTCCCTTAATACCGCCAGCAGCGCCGGTACCAGCGAGAAGATCTTTCTCTTCGGCAACCATCAGCTCATAGACAAGACGGTTATTAATCTCATCCATAAGGCCGGGGTAGTCAGTGCGGAACTCTTCAGACACCTTAATCCAGCCAGCCAGCTTAGCCAGTGATTCGGTAACCGGCTTAGGGGTAGCAAAACCCAGCTGAGGTTTAGCAGCACCCTCAGCGACCCAACCAAAGTCGCCGGTCTTAGCACCCTCTACCAGGTAGCTGATAGCAGCACCAGCGATAGTGGATGCGGACAGAAGATCAGCCACAACCGGGCGCTCGCGCTTGCCGATAACCAGGTTGGAATCATACTGAGTAGCGAACGGCTGCAACTCGGCACTCGTCAAGATCTCATTGGCCTTAAACTCGGGAGCGTACAGAACGCGCCCATCCTTCAGTTCTGCCAGCTGGTCCTTCACCGCATCAACAGCGAACTCACCCAGACTCTTAGCCTGAACAGCAGCTTCCTTTTCCATAGGCACAGTTAGTCCCTTCAGGAGAGCCTGACCGCTGGCACGCTTCTCCATATCCTTCTTGAGGCCCTCAGCCTCAGCACAAACAGTATTAAAGGCCTCGATCTCCTCGGTAGAGTTCAAGCCCTTTTCTTCCAGCTCGGAGGCCTCCTTTAGCTTGGCCTCGAACATCTCTTTAATATCCATGCGGATACTCCTTTCAGTTCTTCAGTGCGGCGAGTCGCAACGCCGCATAGAGACCAACGGAAGGCACGAGGGTGTTTGCGCTGGCCTTACTAGCAGGATCATCTTCCTCTAGCGGCGGACGCTCCACATTGGCACTCTTCTCGTCGTCTGGTACATCCCCGTCCGGGGTATCGCCCGGCACCTCGGACGGCGCAAGATACCCATCGATAGCCTCGACGGCCTCCATGAGCTCCTCACGCAAGTCTTGTAGACGCTGTTCAGAAAGATCACCGGCGGCCTTAACAGCGGCAACCGCACGATTCTTCACAGCAATAATCTCTGTCTCCGGATTAGCCCCCACCGTGACAATAGACACCTCGTACAGCTCCAGATCCTTAAGCTGGGTCACATCACCGTCACGCTCATAATCCACAACATTGAACGCGAATGACAGGTCACGGACTCGGCGACCCTTACACAGCTTGTACACCTGGCGAGCTTTCGGATTATCCTCTAAATCAAAACGAGCACGAACAAGAAGTCCGCGCTCATCTTCCTTCGCCTCGGTAACCCAACCGATGTTAGACATGGGGTCATCCATATCATGCCCCCACAGAAGGGGAATATAGTCTCCCGACGATTTCCACTGCTCCAGAGTGCGCTCGAACGCACCCTTCACCACAACATCGCCATATGAGTCAACATTGCCGAAGATAGAGGCGTACGCCAGAATCTCCCCATCGTCGAGCCGGTCATCAACACCGGCCTGCTTAATCTTTGCTTGCCAGCACTTAGACCGCATCACTCACTCCTTCATCTGTAGGTGCAAAATCATCAGCTGTACCCATATTCAATGGGATGTATAGTTCATCGCCGTTATCGATATTCGGAAGGTTCTGCAAAGACCGAGCCTCGTTAACCGTCATAAATGGGCGACCTACGGCAGACTGGAGAACACGCGCCTGCTCCTCGAACGAACCGCGCAGCTTCTCCTGAAGATTGAACTCCACATACACATCGCCGCCAGGGGCAACGAGAGGGACAACAACCTGATTGAGTTTCGACTCAATCTGTTTCAGAATCGGCGCCAGCGTATCCCCATACAGCATCCGCCGAAACTCTCGGACGTTGGAGTAGTTAGCACCGTCGTTCTGGCCTAGCATCGTGGGGTTGACATGGTAGACGGCCGCAACAGTCTGTAGCGCCAGCTTTGAGGCCTCCACGAACTCTTCCTCATGACTGGAGAACCCCATCTTCTCCAGCTTCATCCCATCTTCAAGGACAGGGACACCGCCAGCTTCAGCACCCCTCCCCGTGTAGGCGCTCTTAAACGATGCGGCGAAACGCTCCTTCTGCTCATTCGTCCATGTAGCGCCAGCAGGGCGGCTAATGTAGGCGTTCAACCTTGGGTTATTCGTCCAAATCTGGGTTCTATACACGCTAGCCTGGATCTGCTCCCACAGAATCTTCCGAAGCGCATTAACAGGAGAATCGCCCGTCAAAGGATTAGTAGGATCCCATCCATGCAAGTAAACAGCGTTCTCGGCCTTCACCTCGACAGGCTGCCCCATACCCGGACGCTGGATCAGAAACGCGTCAATTTTAAACGGGTTATCCTGCGACACCACTTTTGACTGTAGCCACGACGGGGGGACACGGTACATCTCCCAGCGGGCATCAACGCCCCGACCCGTAGGAAGCACGACCAGCAGAGCCTCATCATAAAGCGCGAGATCAGCGACAGTGCCATTCATCAACTCGTACATCGTTTCGGCACTGTTCGGCTCCTTCACCATCCGCGCCAGCTCAGTATCGCGGAGCCGGATACGCGAACCATCATCGGCACGCTCCAAAACATGGATAGACACAGAAGCCACAGAGCGGGAAAGAAAACCAACAACCATCCGAAGGTACGGTTGTTCTTTCCAGAACCGCTCAACAGACATACCCATAACCTCGCCCTGCGCGAAATCCAGGACGGGCTGGACTACAACATCAAACGAGGGGAGTTTCGGCGGGCGTAAACCCAGAAAAGACAGAACGCCCATCAGCACATCACCACTCCACTATCTTCGTACGCAGAAATAAAAACTTCAGGCTTAGGCCTACCCAACAGCCACACAGCAGCATTCACCGCCACCAACGGGGCAATATCGACAGGCGTGTTCTTCCTGTCCCACACCCACGCGTCGCCCACCGGCTTCACCCGCGCCACGCTCGCAGCCGAATCCAGCACAGGCTGGCCACGGTGACGCACCCGGCCTTCTGCGACAAGATCAAAAAACATTGAGCACCCCTTAGACAGGTCACTGCCCTGCCATGGAACAACATCTATTCCGCACTCTCGCAGATCATCCGCCACAACGCTGACCGGTGCGCCGCGCCCCTGCAAAGCAATCTCCCCGGGGAACCAATCACGCTCCGGTGCCGTAAGCCACTTCGGTAGCCACCGGGTGCCCGCCCGCTGACACACAACCTCCACCCCTACATCCCCATCCGAGGTTTCATAGGCCGTGGCCACATACAACTTCGACCGGTCAAACGACATATCGCACCCAACCGCGACACGCGCCCCCGGGGCAGGTTCACACCCTTCATCCAGAGCGGTTTCCCACGCCCCCTCAGGGAAAATCCCATGCTCAACAGACTCTACCCACTGGCACAGGTGTTCTGTTTTGAACCCCGCGATGTTTGAGGGCGAAAACTCACTCTGTAAATTCCTCAGCGTGATAGTGTGCCCAAGCGAGGGATTCGCCATCCCCCACAGGGACACGTCCTCAGGGTCCGCATCGTCCGGCACCGACCATTCGAACAATCCCACGGGGCAATCCCTATCCCCCGTATTAATCGCGTCAATGCCTTGCTTCCTGTAATTCCGCAAAACCACGGAGTACTTGTCCCCCGCATTAGACGTGCAGACAACCTGGCCCCGCGCCTTAGCTGTAGTCGCCGGCGAAATAGCGTCAAACGCCTCATAATTCTGGTGCTGCCGCAGCTCGTCAATAATGACAAGATCACGCGTCAACGACCGGCCGCCACTCCTGTTCGAAGACGGCACGTCCCACACGCGCGGCTGAGGATTCCTAGGGTCAAGCGGTTGCAGAATGATCTTCTTCTTACCATTCGACCGCGCGAACTGGGCCAACTCGCGCACCAACGCCGGAGTCTTCTCAATCTCAAGCGCCCCCTCCGACAGAGTATTTTCCGCATACTCCAACGTGTGGGCTGTAGACGATACCCCCGTCGCGCCATCCATAAACAGACGCCACAACGCCAACCCGATAAGCCACTTCGTCTTGCCATTCTGCCTAGCAACCAGGATGAAAACCTTCTTAAACCGGTACTCATCACTGCCCGGGAGAAGCTCCAAAGCGTGCACATACAGCCACCGCTGCCACGGCAACAGCCGCCACCCGCACACCTTCTCCAGAAAGTCGCAGCACTCAAACCCCATCGACGTTTCCGGCGTCAACTCACGCAACGGCTCCGGAAACAACCGTGGCACCTCACACCCCACAACATCAGCCCGCACGCCGCGCCCTCATCTCCGCCAACTCATCACGCACCACAGCACGCTTCTCAGGAGCCACCACAAGCCGGGAATCAACCGTCAGCCCCAACGACTTCAACCCCGCCATCAACAATCCCCCAAGGTACGACACCTTACCCCCCGGGTCCTCATCCAGCTGACGCGCGTACATCCTGCACAACTCAACCGCCGCCCTGTCAGAATCAACCAGCCAATCAGCAGAAGCCACAGCAGCATCAACAGCACTAACAAGTGGACCATCGCACAAAAGGGAAACACCTCCAGAAACAAGCAAAAAGACAACACCATAGACCCCGCCCACGCGACCAGCACAGCCAGCAAAAACAACCCCCCCATACGCTCGGGGGTAAAGGCCCTATCACCGGCGTGAGTGAGGCCGTGAGAATGGTTCTGGTGATTTTTGGGCCCCTCCCCTTTTGCATATAGTATTTATGGTGTTTTTACCAGTTTCGGGACAGGGTTCCTAGGGAGTCTGGTGTTTTGTTTGAGCGTTGTATGTTGCAGGAGCGGTGGGCTGGTCTGAAGTTGGTGGGGTCTTCGAGGAGTTCGGGGTGGGTGGAGTAGGGGAGCATGTGGTCTATGGTGAATGCGTCGTTGTGGGTGTGGGGGAGGTTGTAGTTGATGGGTTGTCCGCATAGCCAGCATGGGGCTTGGGTGGTGGCGCATTCGTTTTTGTAGAGTTTTTTTAGGTTTTTGTAGCGTCGATTTTGGGGGCGGGGCATTGTGCTCTTCCTAGAAGAGTGCTTGTGTGTGGTGGTGGCAGCGGTGGTGGGGTATTTGCTCCAGCCGTGTCCTCCTCCGCTTAGAAAAGCTTTCCACTGCAATCTTTCAAACAGTTAGGGCTGTACCATAGTTGTTCTGTGTTTGTACTGTTCCCCAATGCTCCTGAACCGGCAGTTGCCTTCTTGGTTTCTTCCTTCCCCCACCCAAATTCAAGGAGCGCATCGTGCTCATCATCATAACCAGAGAGCACTATACGGTGTGGGCTATCAGACTGGTCTATACACCACGCTTCAACCGTACTAGACACACTCTCGCACTTACGATAAACCCTCTCAGTCTTATCGTAAGGAGGATCTAAATAAATACCTGTAGGCTTCTGTAGCTGCGCGTTTGTTACTAGCGTCTCCCACGATGATGCATGTATGCACACATATTTGAAACGCCTAGAAATCTGTTCAAATCTTCTTTCAATATCCCCCCGGTAACTCAATCTCACATGAGTTCCGTCTATTCTTCTAACACCGCATTTCCCGCTGATACTGCTGCATAACATCATGAAGTATGATGCCGCAGTATCAATATCACAATACGAACCCCCCCCCCCGATCAAATCCCTCAGTTCCTCTTCCCCCGCGCGTATATCGCTAACCAGCCCTTTAAACTCCAACTTACTAACCGGCGTGGCCTCCACCTTCTCAGCCATTTTTCTCGGCTCAAATTTCATCGCACGCAACATGTTGACAAGATAGGCGTCATAATCGTTTATCGTCTCATACCGGCGTTCATAGTCGTGAGGCCTATTCAACAACACAGCGCACGATCCACAAAAAGGCTCTATGTACCTTTGTACATCACCCAGAAGACCCCACACTTGCGCTGCCGCATTAGTCTTCTTCCCAAAATACGGAAACGGCATCGCCTTAACTTCTGCCATACTGGAGTCTCCCCGCACATGAATAAACCCCCACGCACCAACGTGAGGGTTTGCAACAATATTCAACTATTTAGGCATTACGCCTGACAGCTATAGCGTACCATTTTTGATTGCCGATTTTGTCAAACACATTTCAGCGTGTCGCGTTTTGCTTTCCTCGAATGCATTTCAATCGCATGAAGCAGATATTCATAGTCGATTGTGTCCACATCATTTTCGATGAGGAAGCGCACAATTGGGGCAAGCTTCGCTTCAGAGATTGAGCACCTAGGCATGACAATGTACGCTTTTTCTCCTTCTTCGCTGGTGCGGGTTAGGCGGGTGATGTCATGGCGGCCGCGCCCGCGCGGGGGCTCATCCCAATAGATTTCTTTCCCACCTTTGCCCAATGTGACGCCTTGCTTGTAGGAGTAGACAGTGATCGTGTCGCCCTCTAGTTTCAAATTGCCGATTGGGTAGCCTGCTTTGAGGACGGTGAGGAGCGGGCCAACCTTTTTCTTGGTGCTCTTTGGCGTGCTGTAGGTGTGGGATGTGATGCGGGGCATGTGGATTTCCCTTCTAGTGGTTTCGTTGCCATGAACGAAGTTTTTCTTGTACATGGTCCATGCACCAGAATTTGCGGCCTTCGTACTCGATAGGCGCTATCTTTTGTAGCCAGCAGGTGCGGGTCCTATCCGGTACACCGCGCTGGTCGAGATAGTTTTTCAACTCTTTTCTGGTGAAATATTCCTTGTTGATGCGCTGTAGGTACCAGGCTTTCAGCGCGTCAATGTCGATGCTGGTGCCGCAGGTGCAGGCGGTTTCGCCCTTGG
>OKDF01000537.1_pt1 | contig 10066 bp, 6 predicted proteins | sample 1613721 | NCBI WGS metagenome assembly OKDF01 (sample SAMN04436873, study PRJEB24849) | human gut metagenome | biome: human gut; feature: NICU; material: stool | host: Homo sapiens | place: USA: Saint Louis, MO | collected 2011-09-21
TGTCCCGCGTGAAGTACGGGGTGGGTAATAGTGTGCCGGCGGGGTCTGCGGTGCCGGATACCGGACTGGTTGATGGCGTGGTGCAGGGCAGCATTGTGGCGACCTACATGCATGGCCCTTGTTTGGCCCGGAACCCCCAGTTGGCGGACTATCTGGTGGCGCAGGTGTTGGGGGTGCCGGCAGCTGAACTGGAGCCGTTGGAGATTCCGGCTATTACGCTGCTCCGTAAAGAGCGGCTGGCGGCGGCTAAGCACCCCTTCAAGCGCACTGCCTAGGGGTACTTTACGTACTCCGAGGGTAGTTAGTGCACGTGTCGTAGGTGCTTAGCGCGCCGCTCTCCTAGTGCGGGCTACGTTCGGATGCCCGCGTTACTGCGTGGCCAGCGTAATGGGTTACCCAGCGTCAGTGGGTGCCCAGCATTATTTTGCGTCGATAGACCGCAGTGCCGGGACCGCTACCAGGCACGGTACCTCGATAACTTTCTTGTCTGCCAGAGTGTTCAGCACGATGGCCCAGACACGCTTGTTGTAGGGCAGGGTGAGGTGGTCGGAGTGGTCCTTGTCGCAGCCGTCTTGCACGGTGATGTTGGTGACGGTGGCACCCGGCACAGCCTTCTGGAAGTTCGGGTTGTGGGTAGAGATGGCGGTGAACTGGTCGTACTTGGTGGATAGGTTCGTGTAGGTGATGCCGGGGAGGGTGTCAGGGTTGGTGATGGAATTGATGATGGGTGAGCCGGTCATCATCTGGGCAGCGGCGATAGTGCCGAATTCCAGAATGTTTCCTACCAGAGCCGGTTCAGCATTCTCGGCGTAGACGGCTCCCACGTCCTGTACACCGAGGGGGTTGATGCCGACATTGATACCGCCCAAAGTGATGATGTTGTCGATAAAGCTGGGGCCGTAGGTATGGGCGATGAGGTTGGCGACAGTACCGCCCTCGGAGTAGCCGATAATGTCGACTGTCTTGGCTCCGGTAGTCTTCATGACTTCGTTGATAAAGGCGGCGGTGAAGGTGGCGGAGGCTTCGATGTCGCCCAGGCCGCCGAAGTCAAGGCCACCGATGGCACGGACAACCTTGGACATGGCACCGTCCCGATCCTTGGCCATGTTTACGGCGTAGACACAGTAACCCCGGTCTTTGAGCACGGGACCGAACCCAGCCCAGGCGGTGTTGGCAGTCATAGACATACCGTGGATGAGAATGACCGGGTTGGGCTTCTTGGGGTTGGGCTTGCAGCTCCAATCATTGACACCCTTAGGCGCAACCGGATCAGTACCGTCTTTGAGGATGGCGTCGGCAATGCTGGTTGCAGGCTGGCTGTGACCTTGGGTGGTGGCACGCACAGTACTGGAGGGTAGTTCGGGCAGCTTCTGGTAGTTGGGAGCTGCTGCGGCAAGGGTGGTGGAGCTCGCCACGATGGCGGCGGAGGCTATGAGGGCAGCGAGCGTTTTGGTGGTCTGGAACACTGCCGATCCTTTCTTCGTTTAATTCCCGAATGCGCCACAAGCGCTGGGAAAGAGGGCGAAATAACGGTAAACAGAGGGAGTCTGCTGGGACTTATTCTTAAGTTTCTGGATACTGACTGCAACGCTCTAAACTGACAGTTTCCAAAGAACATAAGAATTTTGCCCACAATTTTAATTATTTATGTGTTCGAGTGACTTAATCACTGCATCAAAAAAGCCGTCGCCCCCTGTAGGTTCATAACCACAGGGGGCGACGGTAGATAGCTTGGGAAGTTGACAAATCCTGAGAAGATGTAATCCGTTACGCTGCTGCAAACTGACAACAAACCGTTGCTTAGTCCACCTCAACAGCGAGTTGTTACATACCCTTCAGTTCTTCCACGATGGCATCTACAGAGTCCTTCGCATCACCGAAGAGCATGGAGGTCTGCGGCAGGTAGAAGAGCGGGTTATCGATGCCGGCGTAGCCGGAGTTCATGGAACGCTTGGAGACAATCACAGAGTGAGAGTCAGCAACGTTAAGAACCGGCATACCGTAAATCGGGGAGCTCGGATCGTCCTTAGCAGCGGGGTTGGTGACATCGTTAGCGCCAATCACCAGGGCAACGTCGCAGCGGCTGAACTCACCGTTTATCTCGTCCATTTCCTTCATGGCGTCGTAGTCGATACCGGCTTCGGCCAATAGCACGTTCATATGGCCAGGCATACGACCAGCCACAGGGTGGATGGCGTACTTCACCGGAACGCCCTTTTCGGCCAGCAGGGCAGCCATTTCCTTGACGGCGTGCTGAGCCTGAGCGACGGCCATGCCGTAGCCGGGGACGACGATAACTTCATTAGCGTAGGCCATCTGGATGGCAACGTCAGCGGCAGAGGTGGACTTCACCGGGCCACGGTCAGCAGCGCCGCCGGCGACAGCAGCGCTGTCGCCACCGAATCCGCCGGCCACGATGTTGAGGACAGAGCGGTTCATGGCCTTCGCCATGAGGTTGGTGAGGATGGTACCGGACGCGCCGACGATCATACCCGCGACGATCATGGCGGTGTTGTTAATCGCCAGGCCGGCAGCTGCAGCGGAAAGACCCGTCATAGCGTTCAGCAAGGAGATAACCACCGGCATGTCAGCACCACCAATGGGCAGCACGAGCATGAGGCCGAGGGCAGCGGAGACGATAATGATGCCCAGCATCCACCAGACGTTGGCGAAGGTTCCCACGTTGACGCCGATAACAATGGCGAAGGCCACTGCGGCAAGGAACAGCACAGCATTAACAATCTGCTGCGCCTTACCGAGGCCGATCGGGCGACCGGGGATGAGGCCCTGCAGCTTAGCGAAGGCAACGATGGAACCCCAGAAGGAGATGGAACCGATGATGGCGGCGAGGATGGAGCCGACGATGACGGTGGTGGTGAGCACTGCGGAGGAGCTAGCGGCGCCAGCTTCTTCTGCGATGAGCGTGCCGTCGAAGCCGCGGTATTCCATGGCTTCGGTGAGGGCGATGAGGCCCACGGTTCCGCCACCGAGGCCGTTGAACATAGCAACGAGCTGCGGCATTTCGGTCATCTTGGTCTTGCGGGCAACCGGCACTGCAATGGCGGTACCAATGACGAGACCGACCACGATGAGGATCCAGTTGACAGTGTAGTTGCCGTCGTGGGCCATCTCTTTGCCGATGAGCTTGAGGATGGTACCGACGAAGGCTATCACCATACCGACAGCGGCGATCTTGTTACCGCGGACGGCGGTGGACGGTCCGGTGAGGCCGGAGAGACCGTAGATGAAGAGAATGAAGGCAACAATGTAGAGCAGGTTAGCTGCGATAGTCATTAGTCTTGAGCCTCCTCAATCGGCTGACGATCCTTCGGCTTGAACATTTCGAGCATGCGATCGGTAACGACGAAGCCGCCGACGACGTTCAAGGTACCGAAGATGACGGCCACGAAAAGGATGATGCCAAGAGCGACGTTCATGCCGGTGCTGTCAGAGGTAAGGTCCACGGAACCGAGGACCCACATGGCACCCAGCACGACGATGCCGTGGATGGCGTTCGTGCCGGACATGAGGGGGGTGTGTAGGGAATTGGGGACCTTGGAGATCACCGCAAAGCCGACGAAGCCGGCGAGCACGATGAGGGCTACAAGGAGCAACAGGTCATTAGCAGACATGGACTAGGCCTCCTTGTCACGGGTGACGCAGGCACCAGCAAGGATCTCGTCCTCGAAGTCGGGGGCAATAGCACCCTCGTCGTTGAGCATGAGTTCCAGGAGAGCCTGGATGTTCTTGGCGTAGAGCTCCGAGGAATGCTCCGGCATAGTGGCCGGAAGGTTCAGCGGGGAGCAGATGGTGACGCTGTTCTTGACAACGGTCTCACCGGGTTCAGTGAGTTCACAGTTGCCCCCAGTCTCACCAGCTAGGTCGACGATGACGGAGCCGGGCTTCATGCGGGAAGCGGCATCTGCCGTGACCAGGATGGGGGCGCGACGGCCAGGGACGAGGGCGGTGGTGATGACCGCATCTGCATCGCCAATGGCAGCAGCTAGACGCTCCTGCTGGAGGGCCTTCTCTTCGTCGGTGAGCTCGCGGGCGTAGCCACCTTCACCAGCAGCTTCAATGCCGAGGTCGAGCCACTTGGCGCCAACGGACTTCACCTGCTCGGCAACCTCTGGGCGAACGTCGTAGCCAATGGTGCGGGCACCAAGGCGACGTGCAGTGGCGAGGGCCTGCAAGCCAGATACACCCACACCAAGCACCATTACGGTGGCCGGTTTCACGGTGCCAGCAGCGGTGGTGAGCATAGGGAAGAAGCGGGTGAGCTGGTCAGCTGCAACGAGCACGGCTTTGTATCCAGCGACGTTGTTCTGGGAGCTCAGTGCGTCCATCACCTGGGCGCGGGAGATACGCGGAATTGCTTCCATGGCGTAGGCTTCGACACCCTTGGCCTTGAGCTCGCCAATCTGGTTCTCCTGGGAACGGGGGTTCAGGAAGCCGATGAGCCGGGTGCCGGCAGCAAGCTTCGCAATTTCCTTACTGCTAGGTTCTGCCACCTTGACGACAACGTCGCAGTCCCAGGGGTTTCCAATAACAGCGCCAGCGGCTTCGAATGCACTATCCGGGAGAAGTGCCGCCTCACCGGCGCCGGACTCGACGACAATGTCCAGTCCCTTTCCAATAAGTTGAGTGATGACCTTGGGAACGAGCGCCACACGACGCTCTCCCGGTACGGTCTCACGGACCACACCGATGCGTGGCCGTTGTGCCGATACCATTCAATCCTCGCTTCCTGTTGTGATTTAGTAGCTAAGGCGTTGTGACAACTATAAGGAATTTTGCCTTGCTCGCGACGATAAAGAAACTGGGATGTCCTGTGAATTTCCAGCGAAATCTTGTGGCCTGCTGAACAGGGATGAGAGAAATTTCACACATCTTCACAAAAGACCTGCGAGACGCGGGTCACATTGCTGTTTTATGAGAGTACTAGACCACATACAGCGCGGCCCAGATGACACAAAAATGGAAACCGAGCCACTCCACTGGAGGGCTCGGCTGCCAGAAAACTGTGTGAAGTTAGGAGGAGAACACCCGGTTATTAGCGGACAACGCGAATTTTCTGGGCGGCAGATTGTGATTTATTCAGGGAGTCTTCCACATCCACACCCGTTGCCACCACGACACCCAAACGCCGGCCCACATGCACCTCCGGCTTACCAAACAGACGCACATCCGTCCCCGGCGTCGCCAATGCCGCATCGACACCCCAGAAGCCCAACCCTTCGCCATCATAGGGCGACTTAATGACGCTACTGGCCGCCGGATACAACAAGGTGGTGTCAATAGGCAGACCCAACACCGCCCGCGCATGCAGCTCAAACTCACTCAATCGCTGCGACCCGAGGGTGACGAGCCCTGTATCGTGCGGACGCGGCGACACCTCCGAGAACAGCACATCGTCACCCTTCACAAAGAGCTCCACACCAAAGACGCCGCGGCCACCCAATGCACTCGTCACCTTCGCGGCAATCTTTCGCGCCGCCGCCAACGCCGTCTCCGTCATCGGCTGCGGCTGCCACGACGCCACATAATCGCCATTCTCCTGATGGTGCCCAATCGGGGCGCAGAAACGGGTAACCGTCTCCCCCGTCTCCGGGTCAATCCCCCGCACCGTCAACAGCGTGATCTCATAGTCGAAGTCCACGAACCCCTCGACAATGACACGCCCCTGATCCACCCGAGAATCCTCGCACGCCCGCTCCCAGGCCACATCCATATCCTCCGCCCGGCGCACCACCGTTTGGCCGTGACCGGAAGAGGACACGATGGGCTTCACCACGCAGGGGAGCCCCAGGCGCACAATGGCATCCTTCATTTCTTCCCGCGAAGACGCGAACTGGTACGGGGAGGTAGGCAGACCTAGCCGCTCCGCCGCCAAGCGACGGATGCCCTCCCTGTTCATGGTGAGCTGTACTGCGAGAGGAGTGGGGATCACCGTCGCGGTACCCTCATCCTGGATGAGGGCCAGCGCATCAGTGGCAAGCGCTTCAATCTCCGGGATGACAAAGTCCGGCCGCTCCACCCGAATAAGGCGCAGCAGCTGGTCCGGGTCCGTCATGTCGATGGTGTAGCTGCGATGCGCCACCTGCTGGGCGGGTGCACCAAAGTACCGATCGACGGCAATCACTTCGACACCAAGCCGTTGGAAAGCAATAGCGACTTCCTTACCAAGCTCGCCAGAACCCAACAGCATCACCCGTGTTGCACCGGGAGTGTGTGCAGTACCGATGCGTCGCAGGACGCGTGGTGTCGTCATGAGGAGTCCCCTTCTCAACTCGTTACTAGCTCTCATGATAGAGCAGGTTTACCTGTTATCCCCACAGCACCAGCTGTGATTCGGTGAGGTTAGCCACTCCAGCAGCACAGACAAACACTGTGTGTTGGAGCGGATCATAGTAGTAGTAGCGGCCAGGCTGACGCCGCGCCTGCTCATACGTCCCCGCCTGAAGAGTGCGACCATTGAGCGTCACCTTCCGCGGATTATCGAAATACACCTGGAAGGCATAGTCGCGGGTCGCAGCCTGTCCACGGAACGAGCCGGTCGTCCGGCCCACCGTCACCGTCGCCACCTTGTCGCGCCCCTGCCGCACTGTCCGCACGGACACTGAGGTACGCGCCACCTTACCCTGCCAGTAGTCCAGCGACTGGCCGTCATCCTGGTAAATGGTGGTGCTATTGCGGGCACCTACCACATTCGCATTCACCTGCAGGCCGACGAGGTTCTTGCGGGACTGCTTCCAGTTCTTACCGTCCCGCATCGACTGTTCCGCCAGGGTAGTGATGATGCCACCCTCCCGCACGAACACCGGCATCGTCATCCAATTCGTCGTGATCGAATGGGTGGCGGGGCCGCGGTACACCTTGCCGGTAAAGTAGTCGCGCCAGGTGCCAGCCGGGAAGTACACCTCAGTAGTGGCGGTACGGCCCGGCTTCGCAACCGGGGCAACCAGCATATCGTCACCCAACAGGTACTGGGTGTTGTGCACGTAGGCCTGTGGGTCCTCCGGGTAGTTGAGGTAGAGAGCCCGTGCCATCGGCACACCCGTCATATGTGCCTCCCACGCCAGGTTGTAGAGGTAGGGCACCAGCTCGTCACGCAACTTGAGGAAGTGCACGCCGGCCTTCTCGGCAGCCGGGCTGTACTCCCAGGGCAGCCGCTTTGCTTGCAGACCATGCGGCCGGTTAATGGGTTGGAACACACCCAACTGCGCCCACCGCACATACATGTCATTAGTGAGGACATTGCCCAGCTTGAAGCCGCCAATATCGTGGGACACATAGGGCAGGCCCATGGCCGCGCCCTCGGCGGCGGTGAACTCCGCCTCGAAAGCCATCGTCCCCCACGTGGTGAGGGTATCGCCGGTGAAGTGGACGTTATTACGCCGCTCCCCCAGCTGGCCACGATGGCGGGAGAGCGAGAAACCACGCTTACCTTGTTTCCGCAGACGGTCCGCATACAGGTAGGTTTGCCACTGCTCGGCGTTGAGACCCGGCATAGTGACGCCGTTGACGCCGGTGGAGGGTAGCGGATTCACCAGACCTTTCTCCAAGGGGTAGCCCTCCTCACGAGTTTTCGCAGAACCGTAGTCGAACCAGAAGAAGTCAGTGCCGGCCTTCTCAAAGTCCTCATGCAGCCAGAGGAACCACTTGGCGTGGTCCGGCCGGCTCATGTCGAAGCCGTAGGAGAGAGAGAAAGGATCCCAGTACTTGGGGCCGTTGGGGGCGAGGGTATTGTGGACAGCCTTCTGCACAATGGCGTACTTGGGGTCATTGTCGTTAATACCGTCGTGGGTATTGAAGGCGAGGGTAAGGCCCATACTCTTCAGCCAACGGATTTCGCCCTGCGGGTCGGGCCACAGTTTCTTGTTCCAGTTCCACCCGTTCCACCGGTTGGGGGCCTTGTAGTCGGTGTCCACCACCAGCACATCCAGCGGCACCTTGCGGGTGTGGAAGTTCCGCATCAGTGTGGCGTAGTCGTCACGGGTGAAGGCATGGTAGTTGGAGTACCAGTTGCCGAAGGCCCACGCGGGCAGCACCGGGCTGGGTCCAGTGATGGTGGCTAGGTCGCGCAGCCCCTGCTTGTAGTTGTGGCCGTAGCCAAAGAAGTAGCCGTCTTGGTAGAACGTGGGGTCCTTGAGAATCTGGGGGGCACGCGGGACCGGCCAGCTGTCAGGCTTCCACAGGGCGGTGCGGGTATCGTTGACCAGTTGCCAGCCGTCGCGGGACAGGATGCCGGGGTTGAGTTTTACTTTGCCGCCCACGTCGCGGAGGTCACGGCGCCAGCCGCCCAACTGATTGTGGGGGACCACCAGATTGTCCCCTTGGACGTCCCAGCGGGGGTGTGCGGAGGTCGTCTGCCCCGCCACTTTCAACGTCACGCTCACGTTCTGTGGGGTAAAGTGCCCTGACCCCTGCTTGTAGCGGAGAGTGAGCTTGCTGGTCTTGATGTAGCGGTAGCCGTCCTTTGTCCACGTCTCGTAGGGGGTTTTCAGTGGACGGTACTGCACATTGATGGTGGTGCGATTTTCGAACTTCCGATCCTGCGCATATTCCATTCGCACCAGCGTGGGGCTGATGACCTGGAAGCGGGCACCCCCGTCGATAACGGGGCGGAAGGTGGCCGCCTGGGCGGGGCTGCTATTCGCCATACCAAAGGCCAGGGCGGTGACGGTAGCCAGAGAGAGAATACGGAGCGCGGGAGCAATGGAGCGGGGAGTGCGGGGGTGCACTTCTGGGTAGGGTGACGGTGCCAATGCGACCATGGGTCGTCCTCTCAGCTCAATCGACTGGCAGGCTGTGGGCGCCTAGCGGCGAGGCGAGGTGGGTATAGCGAATAGTCGCGGTGGTGGCCGCTGTCGTGGGGGCGGCTCACCCTACGCTACGGGGTCGCTGCACACCTCGTAACGGGCTAGACGGAAACAGGAAGCTAGCCAGGCAGAGGCCGGGTTTGACCTCTACTCTGACCCTAACTGTCTGTGGCCGCTGGTTTGTCGGTTTCCGCCGGGGAATTTTTCACAGGAACCCACACGGAATCTGGAACTGGCTTCGGGAAGAATCCGGGCGTCTCCACAAACACCGGCTCTGTACTACCCGCCTTACGCTGCGCATCGTAGTCACGCAGGCAGCGCACCACATAGCGCATAAGGAGCGCCACCGCCACCATATTGATAATGGTCATGAGTGCCAGCGCCAAGTCCGCCAGAGACCACGCTAACGGTAGGGCTGCAATGGCCCCCAGCCCGGTGGCGGCAATCATGAGGACATGGAGGATGGTGCTGCCGTGCTTCTTCCACCCCAAGTAGTTGACATTAATCTCGGCGAACACTGAATACCCCAGCGTGCTGGAGTAGGCGAAGAAGAAAATGACGATGGACATGAACCAGACGGTCCAGCCGGTGCCATAGTCCAGATGGTGAGTGAGGGCAGCCTGCGCCAGAATGTCATCCTCCAGTTTCTGGCCAGGTACATACACGCTAGGGCCGGCCATCAGAATCATGAAGCCCGTCATGGAACACACAATGATGGTGTCCACGAACGTGCCCAGTGCCTGGATGAGACCCTGCACCACCGGGTGCGGAACGTCGGCGGTGGCTGCCCCGTTGGGCATGGAGCCTTGACCGGCCTCATTGGAGAAAAGGCCGCGTTTCGCCCCGTTGAATATGGTGGCCCACAGCCCACCACCGATACCAGCAAGGCCAGGGCGCAAACCAAAGGCGCCGGCAAAGATATCGGAGAGGACGCGCGGTAGTTCGGTGATGTTCATGACGATGATGACGAGCGCCACCACCAGGTAGGCGATGGCCATAATGGGGACCAGTCTCTCCGTCACCTTCGCAACACGCCGCAACCCACCCAGCATGATGGGGATGCTGATGGCGACGAGGATGAGCGCCGTCACCCACTTCGGCACCCCCGCAGTGGACTTGAACTGCTGGGCGATGGTGTTGGACTGCACCATCGGGAAAATGAGGCCGTAGGAAAACACCAGCAGGGCGGCAAAAATGCACCCCCACACGCGGGAACCCAAACCACGCTCAATGTAGTATGCGGG
>OKDF01000540.1_pt1 | contig 10048 bp, 9 predicted proteins | sample 1613721 | NCBI WGS metagenome assembly OKDF01 (sample SAMN04436873, study PRJEB24849) | human gut metagenome | biome: human gut; feature: NICU; material: stool | host: Homo sapiens | place: USA: Saint Louis, MO | collected 2011-09-21
GAAAATAAGAAGTTTCAATACTATTAAAAATAGGTAATTATTAATATAGATTGTTTTTCTCTACTGTTAGGGGAAAGAAAATCACTCCCATGAACAGTGATTCTCCGTCCACACAACTAGTGAAAGGAGACCGATGTTCACCCCAATCGCTCCCCCCGCATTGCGTGGGGCTTAATTGGTAAGCAGTTGCCGAGATCGCGCAGCAAACGATTCAATTTAGCCGTAATTCTTGGCGATACGGTTCACTACCTCTTGTACAAGTTCCTGACTGTGCCAACGCTTGAACATGCCAGGGCGGCCTTCTCGCATGATGCGAATGGCATATTCGCGGGTTGATTGAAGATAGTCTGGGTTGTTTTCGAGAACGTACTCTACTTCACCAATGGGAATAACCATTGAGCTTGCGGGGACTGCATAGTTAAGGGGGTCAATGAGGTAAGCCAAAGGTCCAGCCTCGAAATTCTCATTCTCTTCAATCCATTTCTCAGTTGTCGGCATGAAATTAAGAAAGCTACACAGTTCTGCTTCCTGGTCAGTCTCTATGGCATGAAGAGGAAAGTACTCGAGTTCTGTTGTGCCTACATTGAGCGTCGCAAACCTACCACCAGCTGTGGAGGGATAAGCCGAAAGAGTCCAAAAGCGTCCGACGGTTTGTGCGGGGGAAGGAATGACGTTTGCCACCACGTAGGCGAGATCATCCAAAACTAGGTTGTAGAGTTTTCTGTCACCTTTGGCGTAGGTATTTTGATAGAGCCTGAAGCGAGGTGTTGCCATGGCCAAGAGCTCCTTATCCCAGCCGTAGTCGGCGTCTCCGAGGGCCCAATGGCGCTGTTGTTCGACTGTCACGACCTCGTCGAGTGGGGTGGGCTCAGTGTGACCACTGTTGAAGATCTTATTGCGGAGTTTGATGCCTTTTGCCCGTCGTCGTTGGATCTCCTGGTATTCGGCGGTGTCCAGATCCTCATTGGGGAGGGCCTTGAAGGAGAGCGCGACAATATCCTGCCAAGCTTTGTGGTGTTTGGACCCATGGACGTGAGAGGTGAAACGGTGGGCGATGTTAACTGTTTGCCCGACATATTGCTCCCCATTATCAAATTCGAGGACGTAGATTCCGCGCTTGTCGGTGAGGTCAAAAAGGGAGGCTACGCTGCTAACCCCTGTGATGGGACCATCTTGTGAAACGAGCCATATCTCACTAGTAGCAAAAACTGTAAAGATATAGTCTCGTTGGACTGTGAGGTTAGTCGCGTTCTGGCACAGGCTTCTTTAGTGCGGTGACTTTCACTACCGCATCACGCATTTCGCTGGCACGGGAGAATGGCCGCAGTGCTAGCAGTGCAATGAGCACCAGGAGTGTCCACAGCACATAGGATTCGCCCACGATGTGTTGCCAGGGGGACCAGGCGAGTTCCCGGTGCTGGTCGCTGGGTAGGTGGGCGTAGGGGTTGGCGTAGAAAATAATGATGCCCAGCCCGCTGAGGACGCCCCATACCCAGCGGGCGGGGGTTTGTTTGCAGGCCCACACGGCGAAGAGAGCGACTAGCGGGATGGCCCAGGTCCAGTGGTGTTCCCAGGAGACGGGGGAGCAGAGGTTGGCGGCCAGGCCGTTGACCATGAGTGCGGCGAAGTGCTGGCGTGTTTTCACGAGCTGCCAGACGATGACGGCGACGGCCAGCCCGGCGATGAGGGCGACGATGAGCCAGGCGACGGAGAGGGTGGTGTCTTCCAGGCCGAAGCGGGCGAGGAGGCCGTTGATGGATTGGTTGCCGGCGTAGTCGTAGTTGCCGATACGTTCCCCGTTGGTGATGATCTCGGTCCAGTAGAGCTTGGCGGTGCTGGGCATCACGAGGAAAGCGATGAGGTTGTAGGCGACGAGGGAGCCGACGGTCATGCCCATGGATTTCCAGTCGCGGCGCCAGAAGAAGTAGAGGAGGAACACCATCGGGGTGAGTTTGATGGCGATGGTGAGTCCTACTAGTGCGCCGGTCCACCAGCGGCGTTGGGGGGTGAGGCAGTCGAGGACGATAAGTGCCATGAGCAGCAGGTTGATCTGCCCGAACCCGAAGGTATCCCCGATGGGGGCGGTGAAGAGACTGGCGATGATGATGACCCAGAGGACGATCTCGTGCCAGGGCTTTTCGGTGACGGCAAAGCCGTAGGTGCGGAGGGCGTTGAGGGTGTAGCGGGCGACGACGTAAAGGGCTACCAGGGAGAGCAGGGTGAAGAGGACGGAGCTGGCCTGGTAGGGGAGGAGGGCGAAGGGGATGAAGACAAGGACGGCGACGGGTGGGTAGGTGAAGGGGAGGTGGGCGCCTTGGTGCAGGGTGGGGATCTCGCCGTAGAGGTAGCCTCCGTCAAGGAAGTAGCGGGCGCCGGTCCAGTAGACGTCAAAGTCGATGTGGTAGCTGGGGAATTGTCCTTTGGCGGGGAGAGCTACCATGAGGAGTGCGGCGATGAGCATGAGTGGGAGGGTGCCTGCCGCATATTTGCCGTTCTGACCGAGCCATTTTTCGCGCCGCATGCAGCCTGTCCCATCTGTGTGTACGGAGTCGCTGTGATGTTTTGAGTGCTGAGGGTGTCTACAGAAGCGTGGAGTGGAGCCGATGACGGGAATCGAACCCGCGTATTCAGCTTGGGAAGCTGATGTTCTGCCATTGAACTACATCGGCGGAGGCTGGCTACGGTTCCACAACACCACGTTTCACGCTGTTTCACGACGAGAAACATAGTTGCGGGAAGTGCCGCCTTTCCCAGACTAGCAGCCTGAGCTTCTCCCGCTAAACCCACACGGCCCATATTGCGCTGTATTGTTCTTTTTCTCACCCGGTGACGGGTTCGGTGGCAGTCGGGTGGCGAGATGGCGCGGCGGAATAGTTCTGATGGGGCGGTAAACAGGTTAGGCTAGGGTCGTGCTACTTTCAGATGTCGTCATCACCTCTGGGGATCTCGCTCTGGAGCCTTATGATGCTACCCTCGTGCAGCCTTCCAGTATTGACGTGCGCCTGGACAGGTTGTTCCGTATCTTCAACTCCACTCGCTACACCCATATCGACCCCGCTGTCCCCCAGCCCGACCTCACCACTTTAGTGGAGGTTCCGGAGGGGGAGGCGTTCATTCTGCACCCGGGCGAGTTTGTGCTGGGGTCCACACTGGAAGTAGTGAGCCTCAGTGATGGTCTGGCAGGCCGCCTGGAGGGGAAGAGTTCCCTGGGGCGCCTTGGCCTGATGACGCACTCCACCGCAGGGTTTATTGACCCCGGTTTTTCGGGACACATCACCTTAGAGCTGTCGAATGTGTCCAACCTGCCCATCAAGTTGTATCCGCAGATGAAGGTGGGCCAGCTGTGTGTATTCCGGCTGAGTTCCCCCACGTCGCAGCCGTACGGCTCGTCGGTGTTGGGTTCGAAGTATCAGGGGCAGCGGGGTCCCACTCCGTCGCAGGCGTGGAAGAATTTCCGCACTGATGGCGACGGCACCGTCACCCCCCTCTAACCTCAGCACGGTCCGCGAGTTCCTATTGTGCCCCCGGGAGGCCCCTGCGTAGGTACGGAACTGTCATCGGTAGCTCCCCGTCTCCCCCATCGCTGCGACCCTATCAGTGAGTATTTCGGCCTAAGGTGTAACAATTCCCGAGCGGAAGGCACGAATGGGGCGAAGGTATCCGCAACCCACAAGGTTCGATCGTAAACTAGACATATGACTGACGCGCTACAAGAGGAGTGGTTTAGAGCTGCGTATCAGCAGTCCTACCAGCCTGTCGTGGCATACCTACGGCGCCGCATTCCCAGCAACGATGTTGAGGACGTGCTGTCCGTGGTGATGACGCGAGTCTGGCAAACCCGAGACACAATTCCGCCCAATCTTCTGGAAAGTCCACTTCCGTGGTTTTTCGGAATCGCCCACAACGTTGTGAGTGAGTATTTCCGCTCGTCAACCCGCCGCAGTGACCATGAGACCATCATGGATCCCGGCGACGTGGCGGGTGGTGGTAGCTCCACCGATGTGGCCGAGGGGGTGGTCGAGAGTTTTCGGGTCAAAGCAGCCCTAGCCCTCCTGTCCGACGCTGACCGGGAGATTCTTCTGCTGGCCGCGTGGGACGGTCTCACTACTGTAGAGTTGGCGTCCACGCTGCAGGTGAAGCCTGCTGCCGCCCGTGTTCGCTTACATCGTGCCCGTATCCGGTTCGCGGAAGCACTACACACTGTAGAGGAGCAGTAATCGTGTCTCACCCCGAGAAACCAAAGTCGCCGCTCCGCTTCCAACCTCTTGGTGAAGCGGATCCCGAAGCTTGGCGCCGACTACAGGCCGCTGACTCCGTCTTTCGTCATGCGGGAGGTGATGGGCCCCTCGAGCAGCCCAACATGGATCTACTCGACAACATTATTGCTGGGCGGACCTCTGCTGAACTACCCACCAGCTGGGCAGCAGAAGGCACCGCCACTACCCCCAGGGCGGTCACCCCCATCCGTCCCACCAGCGTCCACGATGGTGTGCTCACCCTCGGCAGTAGTGACAGCTACGCGATGGTGCGTGATACCGGGAATCTGGCCGGTGTGGCCAAACCGCCCACCCCTACTCCCGTGGAAGCGCCCGAAGTGCAGCGCGTCTTGGACGATGAAGCTAACGCCCCCGATGCCACCACCTCGCAGCACATTATCATCAGCATGGCTGCTGAGCGGGAAAAGCGTGATAAGCAGCGCCGCTCCCGTGGCCCCTTCTTCGGAGGCATCGCTGCTGCTGCCGCTGCTGTCGCCGTCCTTGTCGGGGTCGGCCAGGTTGTTCCCAACACTCCTACCGTGCCGCGCGCAGAGGCTCAAACGTTGCTTCGTAACGCCGGTGCGGAAGCGCGCCATACTGCTGTCAATGTCCAGCAGCTGCCTAACGCAGCACTTCTGCTGCACCGCCGTGAAGTGGTACGCCACTTCAACAATGACGGCATTATCTACAATGTCACAACCAACCAGCGCATCATTATGGACGCCAGCAGGGTAGAAACTCAGGTGTCTCAAGGTGAACTGAGTTTCGATAGTCCCGCCGCTCAAGCGAAGTGGAAGAAAGCCGGTAGTCCTACGCTCTTTGGCGTAGGTAAGGGATACACCAAGCGTGGTACCCAACAGGTGCAGATAGGTGGCGCCACTCTTAATGTGGCGGCATTGTCGTCATGGCCTACCGAGCCCAATGGTCTAGAAAATGTTCTTTCCCAGGCCATCCCTGGTGTGCAGCCGTCTCGCTCGGCGTTGCTGCTGCTCACGATCCCAGGACTTGACGGCCCCCTCTACCATGGCCTTTATCAGGTTATCGCACGTGAGGCTGGCAGTACGGTGGTTCCTGTCCCGCAGCGTCTTGTGGGAGTTGTTCCAGATGGTGCGGTGACGGTACGTTTTGCCCCCAACAAGGTGTCCACAACTACCGCCACCCTCACCTTCGATCCGAAGAGTGGCCAGGTGTACGCAGTGGAAGGTGCTACTCCGCAGGATACGCTGGTGTTGGTGGAGGCGACCGGTTTCTTGAACTGTGTGGACACGGAGGGGCCGCGGGGGCCGAAGAATATTTATCTCGGCTGCGCCACGGGTGCTTTTATGCTCACTAATGTGTCGTGGCGAGAGTGGGCGAGCCCCACTGCCACCGGCCGTGGCACCGCTGTCATCAATGATTGTGAGCCTTCCTGCGCAGAAGGGAAGAAGCATGAGGTTCCCGTCATTGTGAAACTCTCGAATAGGGAATCCTGCGGCTATGGGGTCACCATATACACGACCCTCGACGCTACTTTCCCGGAGGGGACAAAAGGCCTTGCCCCGCGTTCTATCCACGAGTCCTTCCCCTGTCCTATTTCGCACTAGTACTGCATCTGCAACTTTTTGTGGAGAGAGCGAGCGGCGCAACTCCTGCCGCAGGAGTTGCGCCGCTCGTGATCACACGTGAAGGGGAAGAAGATCCTTAACCCCGTGGAGAGCCCCAGGAATCCTAGAAGGCCCAGTCGTCATCAGTAGTATTTTCTACCTCGCCAATGACGTAAGTGGAACCGGAGCCGGAGAAGAAGTCGTGGTTCTCCATATTGTCGGAGGCGATGTAGCCCATTACACCTGGATCAACATGGCATACGTCAGCAGGGTAAAGAGGCTCGTAACCTAGGTACTTTAGAGTTGTGTTGGCATTGAAGTGACTGTAAGAGATAGCCAGCTCAGACCATCCGACTTCATCGTAGAGCTCGTGGAGGAAGGCTTCTTCAGTGGCGGTTAGCTCCATGAGGTAGTCGAATGTCATCTCCTTATAGCGTTCCTGCTCCTCTGGGGACAGCGGTTCTAGCATCTTCTGGTATTTGTAGCCAGTGTAGTAGCAGTGGACTCGCTCATCGCGGAAGATGAGGCCCAGCAGGTCGGCGGTGTTAGGTAGCTTGTTGCGGGAACCCATGTAGAAGGGGGTAAAGAAGCCAGTGTAGAAGAGGTAGCCCTCCAGCATGGTGCCGGCAATCTTGCGCTTAATCGGGTCCATATCGGTGTAGAAGTTCATCTGGATGCGGGCCAGGTTCTGCACCAGCTCGTTGTTCTCTGTCCAGCGGAAGATAGCATCGTTTTCTTCCTTCGAGCAGAGGGTGGCGAAAATGGAGGAGTAGGACTTGGCGTGTACGGACTCCATGAACACGATGTTGGAATAAACGGCTTCTTCATGCGGAGTGAGGGCGTCGCCCACCATGGCGGTGGCGCCCACAGTGGACTGGATAGTATCCAGCAGAGTGAGCATGCCGTAGGTGTTCTGCATGACCTTCTTTTCCGCCTCGGAGAGGTCATTGTAAGACTTGACGTCGTTGGACAGCGGTACCTTCTCTGGTAGCCAGAAGTTTTCGGTGAGCTTGTCCCATACTTCCTTGTCTTTCGGATCCTCGATGTTGTTCCAGTCAACGGGGCTGGCTTTAATGGTGTTGAGGATGCGGTCGGCTTTGTGGCCAGCAGCAATTTGAGCGGGGGTGAGAACCTCAAACGGCATGTCGCATGCGTCCTTTCCGTAATGGTCGTCTCCACTGAGCCACGTGGCAGCAGGACAGTCTCTGCGGCGTCAGCAGCGAGCGTGGAGGGGTGTCGCGCTCGCGGATACTTCCATAATACAAGCGCCTAGGGATGTTGCGAAGGATCTCACGTGTTCCGATATTTCTGAGCTAGGAGTGACGGCGCGTTGCAATAATCCCCAAAAAGTCAAGAAATGTCGCACATCTCACAAAGGTCTTGACAACTGGAGAGACATAGAAATCTATCTTCGAATTACTAAACATCGTGACGTAACAGAATATGGAATTCTGTAACCATATGACGAGTTTGTACAGCTCAATGCCGTAAAACGAAATTATTATTAATTGTAGAGAGTGAATTGATAATGGGCAGTTTCTGCCCGTTTATTTTGGAATTTTGGCCAAAGTGTCCCACTACGTGGCCAAGATCTCATTTTTGTTGCTATATGAAGTGAAATACTGAGGACAGGAGGCCTTTTTCTACGTAAAATTGGGCACATGTCAACTTCAACGATCACCAAAAAGGTTTTCGCCCTCGCTGCTGCTGCGGGCCTGAGCCTCAGTTTGTCCCCTCTCATGGTCGGTACCGCTTCCGCTGCCACCGCTTCAAAGACCATTAAGTCCAGTTGCCGTACCAACGGTGCTCCGCTGAACTTCAACGAGACTCGTGAGAAGACTGACGTCATCGACGTGTCTGCTCCCGACGAGGTGAAGGTTGGCGAGGAGTACGAGGTCCGGGTGAATTACAAGCCGGAAATGATCCCCGGCAAGGAATCCATCGCCGTTATTAAGAGCGCTGACGATGTTGTTATGCGTCTCACCATCGATGATCCCTCTTCCTTCGTGACTGCAAGCCTGGAAGGCTCCGGCGCCGTGCTTAAGGGCACCCCGAAGATCTCCCTCGTTGGCGGCAAGACCCTCGTGGTCTCCGGCTTCGGCGTTGCCGTCGAAGGCAAGGACGCCAACTGGGCTGTCCCGACCATCGTCCTGAAGATGAAGGCCTCCAAGGCTGGCAAGATCGGTACCGTTCACCCCGCAGTGGAAGGTGCCGCAGGCCAGTTCAACAACCCCCAGAACTTCGTCACCATGCGCAACGTCGTTGACACTCAGGTCATCGGCACCCAGCACATTAGCCTGAACTGCCAGGCTCTCTCCGGCCCGGGTACCCTCCTCGCTGTGAACGCTGTGGGTGGCCCCGCCGATTCCGGTAAGGCTGATGACAAGAAGGCCGACAAGAAGGCCGGCGATAAGAAGGCCGACAAGAAGGGCACTGAGTCCTCCAAGGCTGCTCCTTCTACGGACGCCTCCGGCATGGAAGTTCTTGACGAGGATCCCTACAAGGACACCCCCACTGATGACGGCGGCCTTTCTGGCGGCGCCATTGCTGGCATCGTCATCCTCTGCCTCGCAGTAGCAGGTGGCATTGGTTACGGTGTCTACCGCGCCCGCAAGAAGAAGGGCGAAGCCTAATTAGCCGCTGGTAACAGCACGCTATAAAGCTCCGTAAAATTCACAAAGTGGGCTGCCGGGTCTCCCGGTAGCCCACTTCTTACTATTTTTACCCCACCTGTGCACAGCACAGGTGCCGCTCACACACTAACTCCCTCCCCGCTACGTGGAAGTGAGGGGAGGGAGTTAGTGTGCTCTGTGAGAGGTAAGTGGGTGCGTCAGCCTAGGTTCTCGGACCTAACCCTTGTAGCTGGAGAGGAAGTTGCCCAGGCGCTCAATGGCTTCCTTCAGCACCGCTGCCTCCGGCAGCATCACAATGCGCAGGTGGTCGGTGGTGGGGTAGTTGAAGGCGGTGCCGTGGGTCATGAGGATGTGCTCATTCTCCACCAGGGACATGGCGAACTTCTCGTCATCCGAGATGGGATACACCTCCGGGTCGAAACGCGGGAAGGCGTACAGGGACCCCTTCGGCACTACGACAGACACACCGGGGATGGTGTCGAGGGTGTCCACGGTGGCCTTCCACTGTTCGTAGAGGCGGCCGCCGGGAGCGGTCTGGATCTGAATGTCCTGCTCGCCTTCCAAGGCTGCCACGATGGCGTACTGGGCGGGAACGTTGGAGCAGAGGCGCATGGAGGCCATCAGGTGGAAGCCGGCGAGGAAGTCGCGGGCGTGGTCCTTGGGGCCGGTAATAACAACCCATCCGGCACGGTAACCACAGGCACGGTAGCTCTTGGAGAGACCGTTGAAGGTGAATACCAGCAAGTCGGGTGCCAGGGCAGCGAGGTTGTGGTGGGGGGCCTCGGTGTAGAGGATGAGGTCGTAGATTTCGTCGGCAAAGATCAGCAGGCTGTGGCGACGAGCGATGTCAACAATGCCCTCCAAAGTCTCCTTGGAGAAGACAGCGCCGGTAGGGTTATTGGGGTTGATGACGACAATGGCTTTGGTCTTGTCGGTGATCTTGGACTCGATGTCCTCGAGGCTGGGGTTCCAGTCGTTGGCCTCGTCCAGCAGGTAGTGGACGGGGGTGCCGCCAGCGAGGGCAGTGGAGGCGGTCCATAGCGGGTAGTCCGGAGCGGGGACGAGGATTTCGTCACCGGGGTTGCAGAGGGACTGCAAGGACATGGTAATGAGTTCAGAGGCGCCGTTGCCAATGTAGACGCTGTTCATGTCTACCTCGGGGAAGCCCGGGGTGTTGGCGTAGCGGTTGATGACGGCCTGACGGGCTTCGGCGATACCGCGGGAGTCGGAGTAGCCGACGGCAGTGTCGAGCTTGTCCTTCATATAGGTGGTGATGTTCTGGGGGGCCAGAAAGCCGAACTTACCGGGGTTGCCAATGTTGAGCTTCAGGATCTCGGCACCCTGTGCTTCGAGTTCATTGGCGCGGTCTAGCACCGGGCCGCGGATGTCGTAGACGACGTTTTTCAGTTTCTTGGACTGGTAGAGAGGGCGAAGACTCATTGTGCTCTCTTCTGTGAAGTATTTAGCGTACTGGTACAGAAGCAAGGTTACACCTGTTGGCCTCGGAGCTCATTACCGGTTTGTGCTGGTGGGTGACGGGTCCTGAGGGGTTTTTAGGAGGAAGCTGAAAAGTCCT
>OKDF01000544.1_pt1 | contig 9938 bp, 21 predicted proteins | sample 1613721 | NCBI WGS metagenome assembly OKDF01 (sample SAMN04436873, study PRJEB24849) | human gut metagenome | biome: human gut; feature: NICU; material: stool | host: Homo sapiens | place: USA: Saint Louis, MO | collected 2011-09-21
GGTTTAGGCTTATTTTTTTCTTTTTCATTTTCTTCTTTTGCCATGCTTCCACCTCATGCACTCCCCCCTATAGTAAAAATTGCCGTTTTTTTTCAAGCAAAGTTGAACTCGGGACTTTTATTTTATGTTTTTAAGTTTTTATATCCCCCCTGTCAGAACGAACTCCCTATAGAACCGTTCTAACATTTCGTATAAAATCTTTTGCATTTTCTTCTTTGCCTTATAGCTGCGGTCATACTCCTTATGTATGCGCCTATGGTTCGCTTCGCTTAGTCCTATCACGTTCGCCGCGTCCAGTCTTCTAGCCCAGGCTTCCGTTATCTCTTGTATGTGGTGGTAGTTCTCCGCGTCTATAATTCTTCCAGCCGTATAGTATTCGTAAATGTCTATGCCTAGCTGTGCTGCTGCCTGGGCGGCTCTGAACTGCTCCCAGGCTTTGCTATTATAAAACTGCTGCCGCCTGGCTTCCTGTTCGTCCCTCATGCGGCGCTGTTTATATTCTCTGTACTTCTTCCTGTCCGTTTCCCTGTGCTTATCACAGTACTTAACCCCGGCTTCTATTACCTTGTGACAGCCTGGATAACTGCATAACTTCTTTATCATGTGCCGCCCTTCTTTCGGTTAGCGCTGCCCTGGATTTCATGCAGCGCCGGAGGTTTAGGACAAACAAAAAAGAAGAACCAGACAAAGGGGTCGTTACCTCTGTCTAATTCTTCTTGTGCTTGTTCCTTAATATTACCATAAAGTTTTTATAGTTTCAACCGCTTTTATTGGTTTTATCCGCATAGTTTTTAGAGTTTTTCACATGTTGAAAGCTGTAAACCGTATGCATAAAACCTTATGTGATGTAGCTGTTCATAATTCATTGATGCTATAATCTGTCGCACTGCTGCCCGTTCTTTCTTCTCTCTTGCTTTGTCTTCTGTAATTGTTCTTTTATCTGCTGTGCTATTCATATATCAATTCCTCTTTTTCTTGATATTTCCACAAAGCAATGATATTATTATATTTATCCTTTCCCTTGTGGATTGGTTTGAAGATAGAAGTTGTGTACGTTTCCGGCGTGGCAACTTCTATTTTTTTATATTTTCTTTCAACAGTTCAATCCCTCTAACTACGGCTTCTGTCCTATTCACATTTAAAGCTTTTGCGCATTCTTCTATATCCTGCGTCTGTTGCTTTGTTAGTCTGATTTCAAGCCGTTCTGTTTTTGGGTTATCTGTTGGTCTTCCTGTCCTGGGCGACATATTATCACTCCTTTCTTTTGCCCGTACAAATATATTATCTTATGTACGTGCAAAAGTCAATAGTTTTTTGTTTCAAAAAAGGCTACCAGCCGTAGCCGATAGCCCATATATGTTACAGTGCCAGCTTATATAATACCAACTGATTAAGGCTTACGCCTTCTTCCTCTGCCTGGATTGCTAACCGCTGGTGTAATGATTTCGGAAGTCGTACATTAAACTTCCCGCTATAGTTCTCTGTTCTTTCCGGCAGCGGGATAGGTAAGTTATTTTCTAACTTAACCTCTAAATATCCTTCCATAGCTTCGTTAAGATTTTCGTACAATTCTTCCAACGTATCGCCTGTACTCTGGCAGCCGTCCAGTTCTAAGATTTTCCCGTAAAAATAATGCCCGCTTTCGTCGTTCATTTCCTTTACGATTCTTGTATACGGCAGTTCCATATAATCCTTTACTTCCATTATGTCCTACTCCTTTCTATTGCTCTTTTATATTATATCCAGGTTAGGGGATTTACTCCCCTATCCTGTTAAGTATGTCTACTATGTACGCCTTCTTTAATGGGCTTTCCTGTTTGATTGTGGTAAGGTCGCCTGTCTCTTTGTTCAAGTACTGTTTGTGGCTTCCTTTCTGTCTTACTCCTTCGTAGCCGTAAGCCCTTAGTACTTTGTCAGCTTCTTCGGGGCGTATGCCGTTCGGCTGTCTTTTCATTTTTTCAATTATCTTTTCTACGCTTGGCACTTGGTTTATCTCCTTTCTGATATTATAGTACCATATTTAGTACTATAAGTCAATTCTTTTTTGCATGTTTTTTATACTTTCTTCTGGTACAAAGTCCATGCAATCGCCGCCAGTTATTAGACTTGTCCGTATTTGCTGCTGTCAACTGCTGCCGCTTCCGGCTTCGTTCTAATTGTTTCTTTCTGTCTCTTATGGAAAACTCTGAAAAACTGTTTACAATCTGTCTTCCCGCTTCCTGTATTGCTTTCGCTATGCGTCCGAACGCTTCTATTACTGCGTTCCATTCTTCCGGCGTTCCATTCCATTCTTTCGGTACTTCTGTCATTACTTCCCCTTTCTTTCTACCACTGTAAGACTTATCGGCTCTATCATATCTTCCAGCAGTACATAATATGGTTTTTTGTTTCCTGGCGCTGCTTTCAGATTCACATAGGGGAAGTGTACGAAGTACGCCAGTATTTCCATATCCGGGATATTACGCACTTCCTTAACCGTTCCAATCTTCCCCAGGATATGCTTAATATGCTTCTGCTTTACTCCCACTTCCTTAAGCCTGGCTTCGGTGCATGTTACCCGCACCTTCTGACCTTTTCTAATTTCCATTTTGTCACGCTCCTAAATCCACGATTCTACTACGCTTTTGTGGTCTTCTCTATTCCTTCCAAAAGGCAGCATAGCCGGGAAGCACTTTGTAATATCTTCCCGGATTTCCTCTACGGTATTCCTGGTTATAATAATATTCGTCGGCGCTGTCCCTTCAAATAACCGGGCTACGCATTTGTCCGGGTAATCATCCGGGCGATTGAATACGCATATAATAGGCTGCTTTAATTCGCTTGTGTCTACATCTGCAAAGCTTTTAACTTCTGTTGTTTTCATTCTCTCCGCCCTTTCTTGCTGCCAGTTCACAGTTAATAACGATTTCCTGTAAATTGTAAAAATCGTCTTCGCTTATGTATTCCCTTAAGTTGAATAAATCCGCTGTAAGAATTGCTGTAGCTTCCGGCATATCTACCGCTTCGTCATCTGCTGCCGCCTGGTCTTCATCTGCTCCCGTTTCCGGTTCATTCATTGCACCCGCAAGCCCTTGTTTTTCCTGGCTTTGCGGTTCTTTCGTAGTGTCAGATTCTGACACCTTTTTAGACGTTTTCTTAATTGTGTTTTTCAGTGTTTCCACTACTCCAAAATATCCAGCTTCTAACATAGCTTCCAGCAGTTCCATTAAATCATAGTCCCTAAGATAGTCTGTATACTGCCTATCGTCTCTTTCCAGGTGGAAGCCCCGGTTATCGAAGTACACCGTATAGCCTTCGCCTTCATGTTTAAAGTTAAAGCTTGTCTTCCCTGGTGCATACTTACCGTCTTCATAGCAAAGCTTCTTTCTGTAGTTCTCAATGATATTTAACAGGGCGTTAATTCCTCTGCTGCCTTTGTAGGATTCTATGAAGTCCTTACTAAACGCCCCGGAATGAAGGATAGCGGTAATATAGCAGCTATACGGAAGCCCTCTGGGCGTATAATCTGGATTTAATACACCGTCAATTTTAAAATGTGCTGTATCGGTCTTTATACTACGCCCGCCTGTTACTTCCGGGTAGTCGTCTAAATCCTGCTGCATATCTACTTGTTTTTCCGGTTCTTTATCCGATACCGGGTACAACTCATTAACCAACTGCACAAAACGCGTCCAGGTTATTTCCTCTGCCCCGTCAAGCCTTACGCCCCTTATACTACAATCATAATCTACGCCGTCGCTATTTCCGCCCGTGTGGCTTCTTCCCAGGTGTTCTATACATGCTTCCTTAAGCTTGCTTCTGTCCCCGTCGTACCGCTTCGCGTGTGCTTCGTAGAATTTCTTTACGGCTGCTGGTGTCGGCTCTTTTTTCTTCTTTTCTTCCTCTACCATTTTCTTAACTTCGCCGCTCAACATTCCCCCGGATTCTATTACTTCCTTCTGTTTTTCCTCTGGCAACCTGGAAGTTTCATAAGCCGTTGTAAAATTCATTTTTCCATTCTTAAAGGCTTCCTTTCCTTCCTCGCACAAATTATTATTAATTTTTTCTATTTGTGCTGCTTTTCCGGTCGCTATGCCTACAGCGCTTGCTATGTAATCACGCATTTTCCCCTTTATCTGCACTTCCTCGGATTTCTTCGCCGCTATCAGATACTTCTTAAACTCTGCTACGCCTTCCGTTAATTCCCAATCGCTTAAGCGTCTGCTAAAGATATTCGCGCTATGCAGTGTAAGCATAAACATAGCTTCGGACATTTCCTTTATTTTGCAGTCAATCAGCTTAAAACTGTCGTGTCCGCGCTCGATATTAAGGACTGCTGCCGCCGTTCTCCTATGCCCTACTATAATTCTGTCCTGTCCCGCTACCCGTCCTACTATAACTTCCTGTAGCTGCCCCACCAGTAACATATTATCCGCCAGTTCCTCTATATCTTCCTGTGCGTACTTATTATGCTCGCTTGGAATCAGTGTACGCGGGTCTAACTTTATCTTCCGGTATTCCTCTGTAAATATAATGCCCTGGCGGCTGTTCTTGTTCAGTCTGTCGCCTACTCCTAATCTTCCCATTGTTTACCCTTCCTTTCTTGTCAATCTTATATATTCTGCTGCCAGGCTCTTATAGTCCCTTGTCGCCGCGCTCCTGGGTGTTGTCTCTATAAGGCTCTTTCGCTTCTCATACGTCCAGTCTACAACCTTCTTACTGTAGCGAATATGTGTATTAAAGGTGCTGTACTCGCTTTTCCGTAAGGCTTCTTCGCCCTTCACTACGCTTATGTCGTTCGTAAACATAGTAACCAGGCATTTAACCAGGGATAAGCCGGGGTTATACGGTCTAATTTCCTCTATAACCTCTGTCAGTTCTTCCATGCCGTCTAAGGCGTTCATATCCGTCTTAATCGGTATAATAACGTCTTCTGCTGCTGCCAGGGCGTTAAGTACATTGATTCCGACACCAGGCGGGCAGTCAATAAAGCAATAGTCGTACTGGTCTTCTACCTGTGTTAATACGTCCTTCAATCTTACAATCTGGTTCGCTTCCTGGTCTAACATAAGGTCTACTGCTGCCGCGTCCATATTCATATTAGCCGGGATAATGTCAAGCCCTACGCGTCCACTGCTGCGTATTACGTCTTCTGCCATTGTATCTGTATCGCGTAAGACGTTTTCCATACTCTTATAATCATAACTATGTACCCCGAAGAACTTACTTACGTTCGCCTGTATATCGTTATCCACCAGCAAAACCCGGTATTTATAGACTGTCGCCATAATCAAAGCCAGGTTTATAGCTGTCGTGCTTTTTCCTACTCCGCCTTTCAAATTAACTATTGCTGCTGTCCTCATACGCTTACCCCTTCCTTATTTCTCTATTGCAGTTCTGATAATTCCTATTAGTTCTGTCTTCGTTACCCTTTCCCAATTTCCATATTCTTCCAATTTACTTCGTAACCAAGCGCTGCAATCTTCTTTTTCTTTCATTCTTTGCTCTTCTTTTCGTAATCTATCTTCTGCCATGTCCGCCGCTGTGATTAGCGTATTTCTTTCTTTTCGCAATTTCTCAATCTGGTCGTTTAATCTGTCTATCTCTCTTTCCTTTTCTCTTACCTCTTTTTTTGCTTCTGCTTCCCTTTTTTTATATTCGTCCGCTTCTATTATTGCTATTTCTCGTTTTTTTCTATTTTGCGTTTCTGTTTCTCTTTCACGTTCTGTAATATCCTTAATTTGTGCTTTTAATTTTCTGTTTTCTTCCAGAATATCTACTAAATGCGCTTTTACGCTATCCACGCTTATATATTCGCGTAATAGATTTTCTTCCGGTTGCTGTACCATTTCCGTACATTCTTCTTTTCTTTTTAAAAAATCAAACATTCCTAAACCTTCCTTTCTGCGGCAGCAGTCTTAACAAATGCTGCCGCTGCTGCATTGTTTACAGTTACCTTCGTGATATACTTTTTTCCTTGCCTTCGACCAAAGAAGTAGGTGCTTTATCCTTTGTTACTCTTTTCTTCCTAAGCAGCCCATATTATCGCAAGCCCTACAATCCGTCCCGCAAAATCCTATAAACCGCTTCGCATTTACCCGGTCTGTAAGTTTTGCCTTTTCTGCCGGGTATGTATCGCTTTTAATATCCAGGTTTTCTATAGTTCCGCACAGATACGCCTTAATCACTTCTATAGCAGCGTCTGAACCATACACTATAACAGCCTTTCCGCCGATTCTGTTAATTGTGTCGATAAAGGTAAGCTGTTCTTCTGTTGCTTTGTTACTCCCTACCTTCAATTCGACATACAGGTTATTATAGCCGCCTGCTGCATACGGTAAGCATATATCGCTTACCCCTGGCTTCATGCCCTGGCGCTTTAGGTCTGCCCCGGCTCTTACGCTTCTCTTTCCTTCGTTGGCTGCATGATACATAGCCTTAAGCACCGGGGATTGTGACTGCTCCCAGCGCGCCCAATCAAAAACGGCGGCTTGTGCCTGGGCTTCGCTTTCTCTACGCTCCATACTCTAATACCCTTTCCGCTGCTCCCTGTGCTTCCTGGATTGCTGCCGTTTCTGCCTTAAGCTGCTGCTTTGCCTTCTCTGGTGTCTCTGCTATGTACTGCCCTACGGCTTTCGTAATTTCTTCTACCGCTAAAGCTGTTAATGCTCCGTCGGCTTCGTATTTCTTTAATACCGTATCTAAAGCCTGTCCCGCTAAGGCGATACCATTAACTAAGCCTTCTTCGTAGCCGTTGTCGTAGCTTCGGTCTGTTACCCTGGATAAGTACCCGTCTAACTCCTGGCGGCTCATTCTCTTAATGCGTCTTGCTGTCTCTCTGTCGATTCCTAAAGTTTTTCCCATTCTAATTCCGTTTCCTTCCATGTCTGATTGATTCTTACGAACGTATAAGTAAAGAACGTGTAACCTGTCTTTTCGTGTATACCTTCCCTAACGCTGTCGCCGTCCAGGCAATACGATTTTTCCAGCTTCTTAGGCAGTCTGGCTATTCTGTTGTACCAGCCCTTGTCCTTTATCGGTTCTTTTCTTAAGATTGTCGGTTTTCTTAGGTTCTTAGAACTGTTCCAGCGTTTACCCTGTAAAGCGTCCGGGTCTTTTAACATTCCGTCACTTTGCTTTATCAGATACGACGCTAACTTAGCGTAGTTCCCGGAATCGTCCAGTGGGTTAAAGTGTGTCCGCCCTCTGCCCTTCCAGGCTTTTGTTATTGCCCGCTGGCTTACTTCGTCTGGTGTATTTATAACTAAGTGATGATGTAGCGCCCCCTTCTTGCCGATTTCCATAACGTGTATGTACTTGAATACCAGCCCCATGGATTTATACAGCTTCCGCATTTCCTGTAAGAAGTCGTCCGCGTCCGCTCTCATTGCCTTCCTTCCGCCTGGACGTTCACTAAGCTTATAGTCTAATACTAAGTGCGTGTCCCCTTCCTGGAAGTTCTCGTTTATCAATCTCCTTAGTTTTTTCTCTGCTGCTCTTTTGTTTACTTCTCTCTGTTCATCTGTTGTAAGCTGCTTCCTCTTTCCCCGCTTCACTCCCTTCTTGTTAAATCTGCTGCTATAATACTTTGATACCTCTATGGTATTTCCAGCCTTCACTACCTCTATGATGTACGGCATATACTAACCCACCCTATCGTTAATACTTTTATCAAGCCATAAAAGGGGCGGAAACCCCTTGAAAAATAAGCTTTTTTCGTTGACTTCCGCCGTACATTTTGGTATACTTATTTATGTGAGTAAGTACAACATGTACGGCAAAGCCGCTAGATTATTTCCCGATAGTCTAGCGGCTGTTTTATTGTCTTTTTTGGCTTTCTTCGGGTGTGCGTATTTTCTGCCGTTAAGCAGTTTCTTCTTTCTTCTGTGCTTCGTATTTATTTACGGACAGTTCGTAGCACCTTCTAGGCTCTTTTCCCCTGTCTCCTAAGTCTTTTATGTATTCGCGGCTCTGTAAGCGCCCTACGGCTTCGATACAGTCCCCTACATGTAGCTTTTCTGTTGCCCTGGTGGCTGTGCCGTTCCACATGATAGACGGTATATAATCGCTTAACTGGCTTCCGTCTTCTCTGTGTACCGCTAATAACAGGTCTGCAATCAGCAGCCCGCGCGGCGTTTCTCTAATCGGTACTTCCTTACATACAAACCCGGTAATAACTACCTGGTTCGTGATTCCCTTGTAATTGTCGTCTTCCTTGATAGAAAACGCCCTTACGGAAATATCCAGCTTGTCCTTAATGTTCCTGGTTCTGATTTCTCCGGTAATCAAAAGCTGTGCGCCTACTACTTCCCCCTTCTCATCAATATCCGCCAGGGCGTTATAAGCTACTGTATCTTCTTCTACTACAATGGGTAAAATATCAATGATTCCGCTTTCCCGCTGCACTGCAATATTAAACTTGTAGTACTCCGTTCCTTTTTTGTCTACGCTTGCCTGTTGTGGGTAGTCCAGTACTTCCCCATACAGTGAGATAAAATTATTCATGCTCTCCTACTCCTTTTCCTTCTCTTTCCAGTAATATTCCTTTGTTTCCCCGCCGCTTTTGCTGGCGATTCTCTTTAATATCAACTTTTCTTCGTCCCTTCTTCTGTGTCTCTTTTTGCTAATACCATTTTGGTAGCGATATAAAGTGCTTTCTGTGTTACTTCGTCCAGTCCTTCAAGAAGTAAGTTAGCTTCTTCGGCTCTTGCCTTTTTGTGTTCCATTCTCTCAACTGTTGCCGCTGTCATATTAACAGCCCCCTTTCTTCCTTCTATTCGCTGCCAGACAGCCCCGGAAAAGTCTTTCTGTTATTTCTTCCTGGCTGCTTAAGCCTACCTTCTGCCCGGTATATGGCACACATGAAATAACCTTAGATTCTGCCGTAGTACAGTTCCTACTGGCTTCGTTCTCATTTCGCGCCGGAACTAACCGGGTCTGCCTTCTGCCTAATGTTTCTACTTCTACTACAAATTTCTTCACTGTTTTTCACTCCTACTTTTTATGTAATTTTCTACCACTTCCGTCGCCCGCTTATAGCATTCCGTTTCGCTTTCCTCTTTGATTTTGCAAATACTACGGGTTTTCTGTTCTCCCCGGTATTCCCATATTTCTATTAAGCCGTCATCGTATAAGCTAAAGCGGCTGTGCATACGCAAGTTGCTAACCCTCTGCGCTTGCCTGTACACTCTATAGAATTTGCTAATAGCTATTCTACGGTCTGCTTCTTTGTTATCCGTCTTATGCGCTCCCTTCCTTTCTTCACGCCCTTTAATACCAGGCTTAAAGCCTTACAGGCTATTACTGTTGCCGCCAGTAAAATAGCGCCCGCTGCCACTGTTACCAGAATAATAAAAACTTTCACGCTCAAACTTTGATACCTCTAAACAAGGACTTTTACGACTGCTGCCACAGCCTTTTTATCTTTTGCTTCTCAATGCTGCTATTTCTGCCTTAATGTCTTTTCCGGTGTAATCAGCTAAAAGCTTTTCGCTTATCTGATACGCCCAGGAAGAAGAACCTGGAAGCTGTATAGCTATTCCTATGTTTAGCTTCCCTTGCTGCATAGCCACCCGGACAAACTGCGGCGATACTCCTAAAATGTCCGCTGCTTCCGCTGGCTTTATGTTGTTATCCCTCAATTTATCCCGCCTTTCTTAAAACTCTGCATATTTTAGGATGTGTGCTATAACATCCACAGTCCACCCGTCGCCGCATACATCTTGCATTTGGTAATAGCTTAAAACATCTGTGTAGCCTACAGGTAATGTCTGAGCTAGTTCTATTTCCCTTCTTGTTAAATACCTGCAAAAATCTTCACATTCAATCAGTCCGCTGTTAGGACATCTATCTTGTTTTCTTGTAATGCACCCTATTTTTTCTGCCAAAGTTATATTTTCACAGTTACTCGCTGTTTCTCGTCCTTTTCCTTCGTTCCACATTCTTTCCCTACTCGGTGT
>OKDF01000548.1_pt1 | contig 9907 bp, 8 predicted proteins | sample 1613721 | NCBI WGS metagenome assembly OKDF01 (sample SAMN04436873, study PRJEB24849) | human gut metagenome | biome: human gut; feature: NICU; material: stool | host: Homo sapiens | place: USA: Saint Louis, MO | collected 2011-09-21
TACGGGCGACGCGCTCCTGCTTATCGGCATACCAGTGCCGATCCTGCGCTTTAGGGGTGGCACCCCGGCCTTGCAGAGCCCGACGACCCTTCCCCCCAGACCCTTTTACCTGGCCTTTTTTGGTACCGGCGCGGCGGACGGCGCCACGGCGCCCAGAGTTGCCTGCCATTTACTTCTCCTCCTGCAGGGACCATTCCGGCCCAGCTGCCGTATCGGTGATGACGATACCGGCCTCGTTGAGGCGATCGCGCACCTCATCGGCGACCGCCCAGTTCTTTTCTGCGCGGGCGGCGGCACGTCGGTCAAGTTCTGCGCCCACCAGCACATCCAGCGCCTCCATGGCGCGGGTACTAGTGGACGTGCTGTTATCCCGCCACTGCTCGGACAGCGGGTCAATACCCAGCACATCTGCCATAGCACGGACGTTACCAGCGATTTCATGGGCTCGCTGCTGATCCCCGGATTCCAGGGCAGCATTTCCAGCCCGCACCTGGGTGTGAATTTCGGCAAGGGCAGCAGGCACGCCAAGGTCATCGTCGAGTGCCCGCTCGAATGCGTCAGTCCAGGTGGTTATCTGGGGTTCACTGCCGGTGCGGCTGACTACCCGCTGGAGGAAGGCTTCAATACGGCGGTAGCCGACGGCGGCTTCTTGCAAGGCTTCCTCAGAGTACTCGAGCATGCTGCGGTAGTTGGCGGAGCCCAGGTAGTAGCGCAGTTCCACGGGGCGCACCTTTTCCAGCATGTTGGGGATAGAGAGGGTGTTGCCGAGGGACTTGCTCATCTTTTCCCCGGACATAGTGACCCAGCCATTGTGCAGCCAGTAGTGGGCGAAGCCGTCACCCGCGCCGTGGGCCTGGGCAATCTCGTTCTCGTGGTGAGGGAACTGCAGGTCCAGGCCCCCACAGTGGATGTCGAATTCAGCGCCGAGGTAGGTGGTGGACATGACGGAGCACTCGATGTGCCAACCGGGGCGTCCCGGCCCCCACGGGGTGGGCCAGCTGGGTTCGCCGGGCTTGGCGGCTTTCCAGAGGGCAAAGTCAAGGTGAGAGTGTTTGCCGGTGCCGGCAGAGTCCCCTTCTTCCATGTCGTCAATTTTCTGGCCGGACAGGCAACCGTAGTCGCCCTTCGGGTCCTTGGACCATTTGGCGAGGTCAAAGTAGACGTTGCCCTCGGCGGCGTAGGCGTAGCCTTCGTCAATAATGCGCTGGATGTACTCCACCATTTGGGTGACATGCCCGGTGGCGCGTGGTTCTACGGAGGGAGGCAGCACGCCCAGCATGTTGTAGGCCTTGGTGAACTCGCGCTCAAAGGTGGACACCCATTCCCACCAGGGACGGCCGTTTTCAGCTGCCTTGGTGAGGATCTTGTCGTCAATGTCGGTGATGTTACGGACAAAGGCGACGTCGTTACCTTTCGCAAGGCACCAGCGGCGGAGAATGTCGAACGCTACGCCGGAACGCACATGGCCAATGTGCGGATAGGTTTGCGGCGTCGCTCCACACAAGTAGATGGAGACGTGCCCGGGTGTGACGGGCTCGAAGTCGCGGATGGTTCGGCTAGCAGTGTCATAAAGTCGCAAGGTCACACGGTCAATTTTAGAGGAATCCGCCGCGTAAAGACACTTTCCAGGGTGTTTACCACGGGGCGAGTCTATTCGTCGAGGGGGGCATCCACGCCGTCACCCAACTCCACTCCCAGAGTGTCGGCGATAACTTGAGAAACCGCCTGAGCATACTCGCTAGACATAACGAGTGCGGTGGCAACGGCCCCCACGCCTTCTCCACGGCCGGCAAAGCCGAGCTTGTCGGTGGAGGTAGCCAAGACGGAAACCGGGGCACCCAGGATCTCAGTGAGGACCTGTTCTGCTTCCAGCCGGCGTGGGCCCATCTTGGGGCGATTTCCCACCATCTGTACGGTGGCGTTGAGAACCACCCAGCCGTTATCGGCAAGGAGTTCGCGGGTTTCAGTGAGCAGCCGCTCCCCGGTGACGTCGTCGTATTCGGGGCGCCCGACACCGAAGATGGTACCGAGGTCCCCGATGCCGGCGGCGGAGAGGAGTGCATCGATGAGCGCATGGACGACCACGTCGGCGTCTGAGTGCCCGGCGCATCCGTCATCGTCAGGGAAGTGCAGGCCGGCCATCCAGCAGGCCCGCCCGGGTTGCACCTGGTGGGCATCGGTGCCTACCCCGACGCGGGGAAAGAAGTTGCGCCAGTTCGCGTTCTCCATAGAGAGTTATCCTTCGCATTCCTCATCTGCCAGAAGCTGGGCGAGGCGTAAATCGGTGGGGGTAGTGATTTTGAAGGCCTCTTCACTCCCCGGCACGGTGGCGACGCCCAGCTGGTACTTCTCCAGCAGGGTGGCGTCATCGGTGGTGGTGAGCTCTTCGTCCTTAGCAGCCTGGTGGACTGTCCAGAGAAGTTTAGCGTCGAAGCCTTGCGGCGTTTGCACTCGGCGGAGGCGCGTGCGGTCCGGGGTGCCCAAGACATTGTCTGCACTGTCCACCATTTTCACGGTATCGACCATGGGGAGGACGGGAATGACACCGGCGGCGATATCCTCCGCCATGAGAGCGCGAACCTTTTCCGTCACCTCTGTGAACAGTTCGGTGGGGGCGAAGCAGCGGGCGGCATCGTGAATGAGGACGATACCGACGGTCTCATCGGCATCGTCACGCATGAGGTATTTGAGACCCTCATAGATGGAGTCGGAGCGGAGTACGCCCCCGGGGAATACTCGCATGGGGGTGGACAGGGACAGCTCGCGGGCTTGTTCTTGGGCAGTGGCGCACATCTCGAAAGAGGCCATGATGATGATTTCATCAACGGCGGTACTGGCGTCTATGCGCCGCAATGTGTGCTGCAGCAAGGTGTAGTCGCCCACCCGGACGAAGGCTTTGGGACGGTCAGCACCAAGCCGATGACCTGCGCCAGCGGCGGCAACAATGGCGACAACCTTCCCATCTTTCCGGCTTGAAGCAGATTCAACCATAAGCTTCCTCTCCTCTAACTGAGGGGCTCCCTAGGAACAGTTGGTAGTGAAATAGGGTATCGAGTTATAGACGTTGATCGGTGTGATTCGAGTTATGTAATCCAGTAATAAGGGGAGTAGAGATGAGCCCAGTATCGGTACACATTTCGGACCCGTCGCCCTCCTCCTGTTTTACTTTTTATCCGCTGCTTCCTTTTCAGCTTCAGCAGCGGCCTGGCGAGCACGCTCTCCCTCAGCCAGAATGGTGTTGATCTGTTCGTCGCGCTCGGTCTCTTGTGAGCCTTCCGCTAGTGCAAGTTCACCGACCAGCACTTGGCGGGCCTTCGACAGCATGCGTTTTTCACCTGCGGACAGCCCACGATCCTGCTCGCGGCGCCAGAGGTCCCGGACCACTTCGGCCACCTTATTGACGTCACCAGAGGCCAACTTTTCCTGGTTGGCCTTGTAGCGTCGTGACCAGTTGGTGGGCTCTTCCACATGGGGGGTACGCAACACGTCAAAGACCCGCTCTAGGCCTTCCGCGTCGACGACGTCCCGAACGCCAACTTCTTCCACGTTCTTGCGGGGGACGCGAACGACGAGATCGGATTGCTGGATGTGAAGCACCAAATACTCGGTGGGCTCTCCCTTAAGAGTACGAGTTTCGATTTCGACGATTTGGGCTGCCCCGTGGTGGGGGTAGACGACGACGTCTCCGACGTTAAATTCCATGTGGTGTATTCCCCTTTCAACCGCCCCATTCTACCACGTGCCTGACCTGCGTTTTTAATGCACTGGTAGGCTCTTAGCAGGGAGTGAAAAGGAGTGCCGCTGCTACCGCTGAAAAGACTGCCCGCTACTGAGCCGGTTGCGAGCCGCTCGAGGTCTTCTGCGGGGTGCGCTTCTGTGTACTCTTCTTCGTCGTTGCAGACGTAGACGGGGCGGTGGTGTCGTCGCCGTTCTCCGTCACCGCAGTATCATCCTCGCCCGCGGGCACCACATTGAAAGTAGCCGGCTCACCCAACTGTGCGTTCAGCAAAGTGAAGAGCTTATAGGCGCCTGGACCAACCGGGGCAGCCTGCGCAGAGCAATTCCCGTCAGCGTTCTGGCGGGTGCCCTCCCAGTTCACGGTAAAGCGGCGAGTCTCCCCCGGTTCCAGCACCTCTTTGCGATTCTCGGCAGAGGTGTAGCAGATCTCCGACTTCCACACCGGGCGGTTCGCCTTCATAGTGTAGATCTCGTAGCGCTGGTGGGCAGCACCCAATTCAGCCTTACACGCCTTCTTTGACGTATTGGTGATCTTCATAATGAGTGGCAGGTTATTACCCTGCGCTACATTAGGACGACCCACCTGAGCCTCAATCTTGAGGGCACCGGAGGCACACTCGGGGGCGTTGGAGGGTTTCTCAGTCACCATCGCGGTAGAGGACACCGTCACTGTCGAAGGACCAGTGGCAGAAGAGTTTTTGTCTCCACCCTTGTTGACGGCCTTCACAACACCCCACACGATGAGGATGAGCACGACAACAATGACAGCAATCGCCACCATACGGCGACGCCGGTAAATCTCGGGCGGCAGCTGACCTTGTTGATCGCGGTAATCGCGGTGTTCCATGCTCACACCTTCACGATAACCAAAATTGGGGGCGCTGGCTGCTCATTGCCGTCCTGTGTCTTAGACTGGCCACGTGACGACCAGCTATCTCTCCACCCCCGCAGCCCACCAGCGTATCCTCAGTTGGTTTGCGGAAGCACGCCGCCCCTTTCCCTGGCGGGACCCTCGTACCAACGCCTGGGGTGTACTGGTCTCGGAAGTCATGAGCCAACAGACCCCCATGACCCGTGTGGAGCCCCTCTGGCGGGACTGGATGGAACGCTGGCCCCACCCCAGTGACCTGGGTAAAGAGCCCACTGCGGAGGTTGTGCGGGCATGGGGCAAGCTCGGCTACCCACGCCGCGCCCTCCGCCTCCGGGAATGCGCCCAAGTAGTGGCAGCACAGTACCAGGACACGGTGCCGCGAAACGTGGAGACGCTACTCTCCCTCCCCGGGGTCGGCTCGTATACCGCGCGGGCAGTGGCCTGTTTCGCTTACGGCGATAATGTGCCCGTCGTTGACACTAATGTGCGGCGCGTCGTCGCCCGCGTGGAGCACGGCAAACCAGACCAAGGGAAGCCCCGCGAGAAAGCGGACCTGGCGGAAGTGGCAGCTCTGCTGCCGGAGGACTCAGCCACGGGGGCCAGATTCTCAGCCGCGCTGATGGAGTTCGGGGCGCTGGTGTGTACCGCCCGGACACCCCGCTGTGAGGAGTGTGTACTGTCCGATGCCTGTGCGTGGCTGGCCGCCGGGAAACCCGTGTGGGATGACGACACGCATGGCCGCCGCCCAACCCCACAGAAGTTTACGGGCACCGACCGGCAGGTGCGGGGTCTACTGCTGGATGTGGTGCGGGAGCAGCCCGGTGGAGTGAAAAAAGCGGTACTGGATATGGTGTGGCCGGATGCGATACAACGCGAACGGGCACTGCAATCCCTGCTGGCAGATGGGCTGATGGAGTGCTCCGCGGCGGGCCTCTATGGGTTAGCCGGAGAACTAAGCTAGCCGCGGCAAAAACTCGCCCACCTGCCGGCCGGTAGCGCACCGATTTACCATCGTGAACAACATGCCTGGGAGCAGTGGGCAGCAGCGTAGGACCTATTGTGCGGCGAGAGTCGCATCAACCAGACGCTCCAGGTCGGAGACCGTCCACCCCGGATAGCCGTGCAAGCACACCGTCCACTCTTCCGGGATAGCCGAAGCCCCCCAACAGGCTCCCAACAACGCGCCGGCAATGCTCGCCACCGTATCGGTGTCCTGGCCCAAGGACACCGCCTTCCGCAGTGCCGCCTGGAAGTGTTCGCTACCCCGACCCGGCGTCGTGGCAATAGCATGCCACGCACACACCAGCGCATCCACAACCCAGCCATTTGTCTCCACATGGGCGGAGACATCGGGCTGTTCCGCCACCTGGAACTGCTTCACCCAGAAACGCTGCTCCTCGGTATCGGCATAATTCTGCAGGTAAGCTGGCACACCCTGCACCGTTCCCACCAGGATGGCGTGGCGGATAGCGTTCGTCCACAGCCGGCAGGCCTGCCGGGCGCGCAGGTCGTAGTGGGTCAGATCAGAAATCGCCCCCGCCGCCTCGACAGCCTCGCCGCCTTTCCCCTCCCCCAGGTACGGCAGTGCTACCGGGGCAGTCCGCATCAACGACCCATTGCCCCCTTTACGAGTGCCCGGCAAATGTTTGGAATCCCGCAATAGTGCCTCGGCGGTACAAGCGCCACTCGCCCCCAACACCCGCTTTGTCTGTGCGCCGATCGCGGGCGGGTTGCTCTCTGCCCAGTCCTGAAACCCTGCAGCAACACTATCCAGCGCTGTAGCAGAGCGCAGCTCATGGTGAGTAGCAGCCGTCTGCAGGATGACGGTGCTCATGGCGGTATCATCCGTCCACTCGCCTTTCTCCCGCTCCAGGCGTGTGGCCCCGGCACGCATCTCAATCTCGCCTTGATCGGCGATCTCGGTGGCGGACAGGAATTCATAGGAGGCCCCCAGTGCGTCACCCACCGCAGCTCCCAGTACGGCGCCCAAAGCCCGGTCGCGAATGGTCTCGTCCAACATGTGAACCTCCCAGATAGACAACCTGCGCCGCAGGGAAGACAAGGGCAGCAGATCTGGTGACGATAAAACTGGCCCCAGTCTACCCGACTGCGGCTCCCCTTCCTTGGGTAGGATGAAGCCATCCCCTCCGCCTCACTGTGAGGACAACACCCGTGACTATCGTTAACCACCACGGCACCACCACGCGCCGGGCAGTCCGCAGCACTGCCGCCGCCACCGCCACCCTCGCCCTCACCACCGGGCTCCTCGCGGGCACTGCGCAGGCCGGCCCCAGCCCCGTCTACAAGGTGCTCCCCACCACCCCTTGGTACGTCAATGACGTTGCCGGCATGCCCGCTCCCTTCCGGGGACCACGGAAAATTGACGTGTCGGCTCCGCACGCAAAAACCCTGCGCGCCCACCACCCCAACGCAGCTCCCCCTGGAGCTGACGACTGGAACTGCCATCCCAGCAAAGAACACCCCAACCCCGTCATCCTTGTCCACGGCACCAGCGATCGCCCCGTGTACGCCTGGAACGCCCTCGCTCCGCTTCTCAAAAACGCTGGCTACTGCGTCTTCGCCCCCAGCTATGGCATTATCCTGGGTGGCAATGGAGACGGCGCCATGGACAAGGTCGAGAATTCCGCTCTGCAGCTGAAAGCCTGGGTGGAGCTAGTGCTGGCCAAAACCCGTGCCGAGAAGGTCGATATTGTGGGCCACTCGCAGGGTGGCATGATGCCCTTCTACTACATGAATTTCCTCGACGGGTACAAGAAGGTCAACCGTATGGTGGCTATCTCCCCCTCCCTGCGCGGTACCGATGCCTTCGGCCTCCTCAACGACCAGGCTGCCACGGATCGGGTGACGGCATTGGGCGGCGACCTCATCTCACCTTCACAGAAGGACCAAATGAAAGGCTCGGCGTTCCTCCGCAAGCTGCACACGCGTCCGCTCACCCATCCCAGTGTGGGCTACACCGTCATCACCACCCGTTATGACGATGTCGTCACCCCCTATACCTCCCAGTTCTTGCCTCCTGCCAGGAATGTGAAAAACATTGTGGTACAGGATCTCTGCTCCACGGACTTGACAGACCACTACGCTAATATCTTTGATCCCACCACCCTCAACACCGTCCTCCGCGCCCTCGACCACCGCTACCACGGCACTGTCCCCTGCGGCGTCTCTTTCCCCTACATTGGTGGCTACGTTCCGCTCCCCCAAGAGGGGACAACCACTGCCGCAACAGCCACCAAGCAGGCTCTGCCCAAGGCTTTTTACGGCCCTCAACCGGTAGTGATGAACAAGCTCAAAGCACAGCAGGCCGGGCTGAAAGACAAAAACGCTACCCCTGCCGGCGCTAACTATTTTGACCCCGCCCTCGCTGCCCGCCATCCGCGACCCATCATCCTCGTCCACGGCACCTACGAGAACGCCAGCTCTAGCTGGATCGCCCTGGCACCCCTCCTCCGCAATGCCGGATTCAACGTCTTCACCTTCAACTACGGCCGGATGAGCGCACAATCCACCGCAGGCGGAATCGGCGACCTGCGCGACTCCGCCAAAGAACTCGCTGCTGAAGTGGCTAAAGTCCGTGCTCTCACCGGCGCCCACCAAGTCGACCTGGTGGGCCACTCGCTGGGCGGCCTCATGCCGCACTGGTACCTCACCAAACTAGATGGATGGAAGTACGTGCGTAACGTTGTGGCTCTAGCCCCCGCCAACAAGGGCACGTTCAACTCCATCACCGCCAAGTTCTTTGGCATGGAGCTGGGGCCCTCCCTCGACCAGATGCTGCCCACGTCGGACTTTGTGAAAGAGCTATGGAGCAGCGGTACACCCACACACCCGGCGGTGCACTACACCTCCATCGCCACCATTTATGAGGACGCGGTTGTGCCCCAGTGGTCCAGCTACCTACCGAAAGCCTCCAACGTTACGAACATCACGTTGCAGAGCACATACCCGCTGGACTTCGCCGACCACTATGCGCTGCCCTATGACCCGTACGCCCTCTACGAGGTAGTGCACGCCCTCGACCCGCGTATCACGTGGACGATGCCACGCGGGGTGGTGCCGTTCTACTTTGGTGGGTTCATCCCGCTCGGTTAAGGCAGCCGCACACTAGCCATACAGGCCACATATAAGCTGCATACTGGCCACACACAGACCGCACAGACAGGCCAACAGACGCAGACAGGCCAACAGACGAGAGGTGCTTGCTTCCCTTGGGAAGCAAGCACCTTTTCACGTTCTGACATGTTCCTCAGCTAGCTGAGGAACTCCTCATCATCCGACTCGGCGACAGCAGCGCCATCCGCGGACGTCAGCTCCTCGCTATGGGAAGCAAGGGGCACAATCTGCTCCGGCTCCGCCACCAGTTCGGGGGCATCGGCACCAGTAGCGGACCCATCATCAGCATCCACGACATCGCGGGGTGCCTCAGGCTTCACAACGGTGAAAGTGAAGAGGGCGTTGTCGTGGGAGTCTTCGCCGTCCCAGCCGTCGACTCCCACCTGGATGGTGTCGCCCGGCGCGAACTCGCCGAAGATAATCTTCTCGGACAGCTCGTCCTCCACGTAGCGCTGAATGGTGCGACGCAGCGGACGGGCACCCAGCACCGGGTCGAAGCCGCGCTTGGCCAGCAGACACTTGGCCAGTTCAGTGACCTCCAAGGTGAGGTCCTGGTTGCGCAGCTGCTTCTGCACACCGCCCAGCATGAGGTCGACCATCTCCAAGATTTCGTCCTCGGTGAGCTGACGGAAGACGATGACATCATCAATACGGTTGAGGAACTCGGGGCGGAAGTGCTTCTTCATACCCTCGCGCACCTTGTTCTGCATTCGCTGATAGTTGTTCTCGTCCGCATTGGCGGAATCCTGGAAGCCCATACCGACCGGCTTGGAAATATCCTGGGTGCCAATGTTGGAGGTGAAGATGATGACGGTGTTGCGGAAGTCCACCTCGCGACCCTGTCCGTCCGTCATGCGACCTTCGTCGAGAACCTGCATGAGGGAGTCGTAGACACGCTGGTGGGCCTTTTCGATCTCGTCGAAGAGCACCACGGAGAACGGCTTGCGACGCACCTTCTCGGTGAGCTGGCCACCCTCTTCGTAGCCCACGTATCCGGGGGAGGAACCGAAGAGGCGGGAGACCTGGTAGGCGTCGTGGTATTCGCCCATATCTACCGTGATGAGGGCATCATCGTCACCAAACAGGAACTCGGCCAATGCCTTCGACAGCTCAGTCAGAGATGCAGATCGGAAGAGCGGTTCAGCAGGAATGCCGAGACCGATC